>Ga0302310_10000909_pt1 | contig 26191 bp, 20 predicted proteins | sample III_Palsa_N1_2_FD_200451 | JGI IMG/M metagenome (GOLD analysis project Ga0302310, IMG submission 200451) | Peat permafrost microbial communities from Stordalen Mire near Abisko, Sweden - III_Palsa_N1_2 | ecosystem: Environmental > Terrestrial > Soil > Palsa > Peat permafrost | place: Sweden...
TCGAACTCAGCGTGCTTGTATGTGTCGCGATCGCTACGGCGCTCTCGCGGTCATTGCCGAAGCAGCAGAACGCTGCATTGGTGAAGATGCCGCCGCCGCTTCCGACGGCCTCAAGCAACTGGCCCTGCTCCTCACGTCCATTGTGCGGAAGTTCACCCTTGCAACTACATGACGCGAGACCTCGCCAGATGACCACCGCCGGGGTCGCCTCGATGGCGACTCCTTGAAGGACACCGATTCCATGAGCAGAATTCCCGTCACCAGCCCGAAAACCCCGCCTGCTGCGACGCGATGCGGTGCCTGCGCAACGCCGGAGTCCCTCGGTTTCAACTTCAGCTACGCGTACCAGCCCATCGTGGACGCGCGCAACCGGCACGTCTACGCGCATGAGGCTCTCGTCCGCGGCGAGCACGGTGAACCGGCTCATACGATCCTGTCGCGAGTCGACGCGGACAATCGTTATCGATTCGACCAGGCCTGTCGCGTCAAGGCGATCAAGATCGCGTCAGCGCTCGGGATGCAGAGTCGGCTCTCGATCAACTTCCTGCCCAATGCGATCTACAAGCCCGAGTTGTGCATCCGCACCACGCTCGAGGCTTCGCGCGCGCACAATTTTCCCGTCGAACGCATCATCTTCGAGGCGACCGAAGGCGACGCCATCGAAGACGGCAAGTGGCTGGCCTCCGTCCTGACGGAATACAAGCGCACGGGCTTCTTGACGGCCATCGACGACTTCGGCGCGGGATACGCCGGTCTGAACCTCCTGGCTGACTTCCAGCCCGACATCATCAAGCTCGACATGGCGCTGGTGCGCGGCGTGGATTCGAGCCGCTCGAGGCAGGCGATCACGCGCGGCGTGCTGCGGATCTGCTGGGAGCTGGACATCACCGTGATCGCCGAAGGCGTAGAGACTGCCGCCGAACGCGACTTTTTCTTCGATGAAGGCGTGAGCCTCATGCAGGGATACTTGTTCAGCCGGCCCGCATTCGAGAGCGTCGGGCTGGTCGCCGAAGAGTCATGGCCCGGTTTGGCGCCGGGCTCCTGACTCGACCCCTTCGGCGGCTGCGACCGATGTCAGGATAGTCCGATTCCGCGGCGATCTGGCATCGCAAGGTTCAAGTAGTTCGCTGCCCGCTCCACGGCGCTTTCGGGCTTTCGTTCATCGAGTGGAGGCGTTTGCGGCGAGTTGAAATTCGCTCTGCCCGGTCAAACCCTGCAGGTGATCGAAGCGAGCGGCGGCCCACCACTGGCCGACGCCTCCCAACAGCCCTGCCACGGAAGCGACCGGATCTGCCTTAGGCGCGCAGGAGCGCGCGCCATGGCCCAATCTACGTCTGCTCCGGGAAGCTCGAATGTCCCTCCTTCGCAAGTCCTCGGTCAGCGAGGAAGTTCCCCCAATGCAGGCCGTCGCGGCCGGCATTCCCATGCGCGTCGCGCAGGGCGCTGATTCGCAACGCACGCACGCACGTACGCTCGCCAAGCAGCAGCAAACCTCGGAGTGCGTTGCATCGGTGTCTGGCGAGCTTTCGGCCGACATCAACGAGCCCGCATCCACGGCGGAAAAGGTCAAGCGCGCGGCGACCCAGATTGCCACGGGTGCCGAGGACGCTTCCGGCGCCGCGCAGAAGTCGCTCGCGGCAGTCACCGAGGTGCCGGCGTCGATCTCGCGCCAGATGGTCGCGGTGGCCCAGGCGCAGCGCATGGGCCACCTGACGCTCAAGTTGGACGAAGACTACGTCGACATGCGGCAGTTCTACGAGATGTTGATGACGGCGGTGACCGGCCACAACACCGAACTGGACCACGGCCTGGGCCTCCTACTCGACACGGCGCAGAACCAGGATGTGGTCAAACAGATCGTCGACCGCGTGCAACCGGCCATGGACTCTCGCAACGCCGTATTGGCCGATCTCATCGCGCGCCTGCGCGCTGGAGAGGACGAGACGCTGGAGATCGACCGACGCGCAGGCGCTTTGGCCCAGGACTACCTCGAACAGGAGGCCCTGCACCGGGACCCCGAAGCGGCCGGCGACGCCGCGCCGGGCGCGCCGTCCCAACGCATCGAACTCTTCTAAACCTGGACGGATCCAATGGCCCACATTCTCCTCGTCGACGACGACGAAATTCTGCGCGACACCTTGCTCCAGATGCTGGAACTCGACGGTCATACTGTCAGCAATGCAGCCAGTGCCGAGGAGGGACTAACGAAATTCGGCGGCGGCGCGGCAATCGATCTCGTCATCACCGACATCCTGATGCCCGGCATGGACGGTGCCCGGCTCATCGTGGAACTGCGCCGACGTCGACCGCAGATGCCAATCGTTGCCATCTCCGGTGGGCGACGAGTGCTATCGGCCGAATTCAGCCTGCAGTCGGCGTCCCTGGCGGGTGCCACGTGCCAACTCGCCAAGCCGTTTTCACGACACGAGCTGCAGTCCGCGCTGCGACATGCGCTGCCTGGCAAGGCCCCTGCGTTGTGATCGAGCCGCTCGTGCTGGACGGCAACCTCCGATCGCTCGAGTCCCAACTGCTGGCCAGCGAGGCGGAACGCCTCAGGCTGGAAGATGCCCTGAGCGACATCCTGGATGCCATGTCGCCCCATATTGCATTGCTAGACGAGCACGGTGTCATCCGCTCGGTCAACGCGTCATGGAAGCATTTTGCTATCGCGAACGGGCTGCAGTCGCAAGACTTCGGCGTCGGACAGAGCTATCCCGGCCTGTGCGACAGTGTCGCCGATCATCGCGCCGACGACGTACGCAAGGTCGCTGCGGGTATACGAGCGGTGCTCGATGGGCGCAGCATCGAGGCCTCGTTTGAGTATCCCTGCCATTCGCCCACGCAGGAGCGTTGGTACAGGATGTCGGTAACACCGCTGCGCGCGCACGACCAGGCCGGCTCGGCGCGTGGCGCCATTGTGATGCACCTCGATATCAGCGAACGCAAGAGAGGCGAGATGGCAGCGCTCATCGAGCACACCGATGCGTTCGTGCTGGTGTTCGATGCCCGTGGCCGGATAGAAACGGTCAACCCCGCGTTCACGCGTGCAACAGGCTGGACTGCGCTGGAAGCGGCCTCTTGTACCGCGGCTGTCTGGCAGTTGCCGCTACCAATGACGGTTGCGGAAGTCATCCGCGCCGAACAGTCCTGCCGGGATGGCAACCGCTTTCTGGCTGAATGGTCCGTCACGCCCATTGTGGGGCGTGATGGCGAGGTACTCAGTCATCTCTGCATCGGTCGCGACATTGCACGACAGCAACTGATCGAGAAAGGCCTACGCGAGAATGACAAGCTGCGCGCCGTAGCCACCCTGGCGGGCGGGATTGCTCACGACTTCAACAATCTGCTCGCGTCAATCCTGGGCTTGACGGAGCTGTGCGAAATGGAGGCCGTCGACGGCTCTCGACAAGCGCTCAACCTGACCAAAATCGGTCAAGCCGGCGCCCGGGCTGCGACGCTCGTTCGGCAGATGCTCGATTTCTCGCGCCAGACCCCGACGGCGAAGTCGACGATGGAGTTCGCTACATTGCTCGGACATTCCGAGGGCCTGCTTCGCGCCGTGGTTCCAGCGGGCATTCCGCTGACCCTGGAGGTCATCGCAGACGGGCTCATCGATGTCGATCCGGTTCAAATGGAGCAGGTGCTGCTGAACCTCGTTCGCAATGCCGTCCACGCGATGCAGGGACGCGACGGATCCATCCGCGTCGTTGTCGATCTTGCCGCTCCAAACACCAGCCCGTCAGGAACCACCGTGCCGCAATACGCGCGCCTGCAGGTCACTGACGCAGGAATCGGGATTCCACCGCACTTGCTTGAAAAGGTTCTTGAACCGTTCTTCACCACCAAAGGGGTTGGAGAAGGAACGGGGCTTGGACTGGCTGCGGTGCATGGCATCGTTACCAACCATGGCGGTTTGCTTGAAGTGGGCAGCGAGCTGCAGGTTGGAACGACCGTCAGCGTGTACCTCCCGTTGCGGACGAAAGGCAGCTCTTGTGTCCAGCCCTGAGATCACCCTCTCTCGGGTGAGCACCTTGATTTCGCGAAGGCGGAGCACGGGGTCTGAGTCAAGTTCAATGCAGCCGCATCGAGCGGGGTTTGCGGCGCTTGTCCGTCGAATGCGATGAGAAGTTGCACTGTGAAATGTGGTCTTCCTGGTGGTGACCGGGGCTCTCCATCGCATCCTTGTCGTTGCATGTGTTCCAGCCGCAATCGAGGAAAAGGCGCTAAGCCTGAGGAGGCAGCTCGAAGCCTCATGCATGTCTGCAACACAACTTCTTTGACTCAAATAGCCAGGCGACGAGAGCCTCTCGAAGATCTATGAATGCTTGCAATCCATCAACTGAAGACGTCAACGCGGCCGATGCTTTGCATGCGATTAGCGGCCTGGTGCACCGAATGGCGATGAAGTTGATCGTTCTCGAATTGGGACTGCGAGAAGCGATCGCGACGATGCCGCCAGATCAGAAACAGCGGTTTTCATCAGACTTCAAAGCCAGAGCGGCGTTGGCTATGCAGAACTCTGCGCAGAAGCTCATGCCAATGGACGACTCAGAAATATCTCTAGCAGTTGCGAACCTTCTCGAAGCTTCGAAGTAGATCCAATCGCCCTAGTGGACTGTAACGTTTAAAACGGAAGTATCATGGAGACCTCGGAGGTCGCCATGAAACTTACCGAAACCGAAGCCGTGGAACTGCAGCAGCGTGCAAACGCTCGAACGGGTCGTGCAGATTCGGCGCGCCACGCGCGCCTGATCTTGTTGCTGGCAGACGGGCTGACTTGGGCGGAAATTCGATCCAAGCTCGATTGCAGCGACAGCTTCATTGACCGCTGGAGCAAGCGCTTCGCGGAGGATCGACTTGCCGGACTCTTTGCACGTCATGCCGGGCGCGAGCGATACAAGGTCACCGATCGCATCGAGGCGCGCGTGCTCGCGCGCACGACCAAGCACAAGCCCGCCGACGGCTCTACGCATTGGTCGACGAGAAAATTGGCCGCGGAACTCGGTGGCGATATCTCGCACATGACGATCGCGCGGATCTGGGCCAAGCACGGCATCAAGCCCCATCGGCTCGAAGGCTACCTCTCGTCCAACGATCCCGACTTTGAAGCCAAGGCGGCTGACGTGATCGGTCTGTATCTGCATCCGCCGCAGCACGCCGCTGTCTTCAGCGTCGATGAGAAAACGGCGATCCAGGCGCTTGATCGCAAGGATCCCGTGCTGCCGCTGTCGCCTGGTCGGGCCGAGCGGCATGGGTTCGAGTACTACCGTCACGGCACCCTCTCGTTGTACGCGGCCTTCAATACCAAGACCGGCGAAGTGCTGGGCAAGACGGCGGCGAGCCATACGTCGGCCGAGTTCGTGGCATTCCTCGCCGACATCGTCGCCAACCAGCCCGTCGGCAAGGAAATCCACGTCATCGCGGACAACCTCTCGGCCCACAAGACCAAGCGTGTCGATGAGTTCTTGCTCGACCATCCGACGGTTCATATGCACTTCACCCCGACCTACTCGTCGTGGTTGAACCAAGTTGAGTTGTGGTTCGCCAAGATCGAACGCGACGTGATTGCGCGCGGCGTCTTCACCTCAGTGCCCGATCTCAAGCGAAAGCTGATGCGCTACATCCGCCAATACAACAAGCAGCCCAAGCCGGTGAAGTGGAAGTACTTCGACACCGCTCGACGCATTACTCCCGATTCAATCGTTACAGCCCACTAGTACAGGCTCGGCCTGGCCGCATCGCACAGCCCAAAGCCTACTGTGAGGCTAGCGGACCACGAACAAGGGCTGGAACGGGGCGAATGCTGATCATCAAGACGGCGAAAAAATGCGCCTCAAGGCATTTCTTGTCAGTTCCTGCTGGTCGTACCGAAAACGCCCATCAAAAAACGCCGCTCTCCGGCAATCCCGCATTCAGCCTCTAAAAAATATGCCGAAAAGGAATCACTTCTGATGGATTTGTGCGCTGTACGAACGATCACTGTGATGCCATGCAGTGCTCGCCCGGCGAAGTGCCTATCAGGACGGCGCACCGTTCTGTTTCAAAGCTCATGTTCGCCGGCTCACTGGACCAAAACTTGTTTGAGGGGTAAGCCATGAACTTCGATTCCCTGAGCGTTCGCGCTCGACTGACCCTGGCGTTCGGCGTCCTCGCAGCGATGATGTTGCTCATCGCGGCGCTGTCGCTGAACTCGCTGTCAGGCGCCAACGACCGTTTCACTGGATATGTCCGCGGCATCAATGCGCGGTCCGCAATGGCGGCAAGCGTTCGAACAGCCGTCGACCGCCGTGCCATCGCGGTTCGGAACCTCGTGCTCGTGACCACGCCTGAGGACCTGGCAGCGGAAAAGGCTGCGGTGCTGCAAGCACATGCGGACGTGCAGTCCAGGCTTTCCAAGCTCACCGAGATGGGCCACGCACCCGGCGTTCCGGACGAGGTGGGTGCCATGATCGACAAGATCGACCAGGTGGAGCGCGTCTACGGTCCGATCGCGGCCGACATCGTCAAGCTCGCGCTCGAGGGCAAGCGAGACGATGCGATCAAGGAGATGAACGACGATTGCCGCCCCCATCTAGCGGCACTCATCAAGGCGTCGGACGACTACCAGGCGTTCACCGCCGGCCGCGCCGAGAAGCAACTTGAACTGGCGGCGGACAGCTATCTGGCCCAGCGTAACGTGCTCGTCGCGGCATGCTTTGCCGCATTCGCAGTCGCCGCGTTGTCCGGCGTCCTCATCACGCGCAGCCTGACCCGCGCGCTGGGTGCGGAGCCCGCGGAACTCGGCGCTGCGGCGCAGCGTGTGGCCGATGGCGGGTTGACCCCGATCCCGGGCGCGGACGCCGCTCCTTCGGGCAGCGTCCTGGCGTCACTCGGCGCGATGCAATCCAGCCTGGCCGCCATCGTCAGGCAAGTCCGCGGCGCGTCCGAGTCGATCGCAACGGGCTCCGCCCAGATCGCGACAGGCAATGCCGACCTGAGCCAACGCACCGAGGAACAGGCGAGCGCGCTGCAGCAGACCGCCGCGACCATGGACGAATTGGGTGCGACGGTGCGTAACAACTCGGACAGCGCTAAGCAGGCCAATCAACTGGCCACAGGAGCCACGCAGGTGGCGACCAAGGGCGGAAGCGTCGTCTCCCGCGTGGTCGGAACGATGAAGGGTATCAACGACAGCAGCAAGCGCATCGCCGAGATCATCGGTGTTATCGATGGCATTGCCTTCCAGACAAATATCCTCGCGCTGAATGCCGCGGTCGAGGCGGCGAGAGCGGGCGAGCAGGGGCGAGGGTTCGCAGTCGTTGCCGGCGAGGTTCGCAACCTGGCCCAGCGCAGTGCGGCTGCGGCCAAGGAGATCAAGAACCTGATCACTAGCAGCGTGGAACAAGTCGAGAAAGGCAGCACGCTGGTCGACGAAGCCGGGCGCACGATGGACGAAATCGTCGGGGCGATCAAACGTGTAAACGATATCGTCGCCGAGATCAGCGCAGCGAGCGTCGAACAAAGTTCCGGCGTCTCGCAGGTCGGGCAAGCCGTCGCGCAAATGGACCAGGTCACGCAGCAAAATGCTGCGCTTGTCGAGGAAAGCGCAGCGGCCGCCGAGAGCCTCAGGCAACAGGCGCAGCGTCTCGTCGAAGCGGTGGCGGTATTCAAGCTGTCCGCTAGCGCCGGCCTCGGGATCTGATGCCGGCCCGTTAGCAGACGCGACCGAAAGACAGCTCATCGCCGGCTGCCGGCGTTCGTGTCAAGCAGGGCTGGAGGGGGGTCGGGTCACCACAACTTCCAATCTACATGCTGAAAGTAGCGCCAATGCCAGCTTGCGCGACGTCAACTGACCGCGCAATGTGGCATCAAGCGACATCGAGGACATCGAACCCCAAGGTCGATGAGTTTGATGCCGTTTCGTCAAAGGTGCCATGCATAGCCGCCATCATGGCGCTGTCCAAGGACAATTCCATGTATCGGTAGCTCGATCGAATGGCCTGTCGAACCTGTGCAATCTCGTGCGCGCCGGGGGCATGGCCCAGCAAGGTTGCGACGATATCGAGCGCTTCCCATGGATGCGTCTCATCGTACTCGGCATGAACTTTGAGCCACCGCATCGCCGGAGCGCGTACCTCGTCGGGCAGCGACTTGGCATAGGTGTCCTCCGAACACACTACGCACGACCACTCGCCCGTGGCGCCTTCGACGGCATAGTTCGTCGCCGCGATGGCGACAGCCAGGTCTGCGCGGTCGCATACGTACCAGCACCAGTGCGCCAGAGCTTGAAGCTCTTCCGTTTCTTCGCCTGATCGAAGGTCGCTCAAACTCAGCCCTGCGGCATGGGCCCAGGCCGCCCAATGCTCTGCGTGTTTCTGCTCGACGCGGATGTTTTGGATCAGATAGCGACGTGCAATGTCCTCGCCAAAGCTGTCCCCGTATCCGATCTTCTTGAGGTTCATGGCCATGAACCTCGGAAATTGCTCAATCGTCGGCCATATGCCAACCAAGAAGCGCTGCATGGCTGGCAGCGGCAGCTTGGCGTCTCGCATCAGCGAAAACAGTTCGTGCTCGACGACTCGGCGCTTGTTCGGCGTCGTTTCATGAACGACGCGTTGCAACCAGACCGGATAGCTACCGATGCTTTTCAGGTCGCCCGTGCGACGGAATACGTTTGGCATGATCCTCCCAAGGTGGGCATTCGTGACTAGAGTCACATGGATCGTGCCTGCAAGCCGTGTGGCCCGCAAGGAGCGAGGTCGACATCTTTCAATCGTTACAACGACAGGGCCGTCACAAGCAGTCGTTCGAATCGGCAGAGCGCGAGTCAGACGAAAGCTTCTTGACCGTGCTGGTCAAACACTGCCAGGAGTTCATCGAAGTTGATTGGCTTGGTGAGATAGCTCTCGAATCCGCAGTCCATCGCGGCGCGAATCTGCTCCGGCAATGCATCAGCGGAGAGTGCGACCAAGCGTATGTCCCGCGTTGCACGATCACGTTGCAACTCTCGGGCAAGCTCGATACCAGTCATGTCGCCCAAATTCATATCGAGGAGCATAAGATCCGGTGGGTCGGCGCGAGCGAGCTCGAGTGCGATCGCACCGCTGGTCGCCACGCGAAGTGATACGCCCCTTCGGAAGGTCACAAGCTGGCGCACCAGTTCCGCGTTGACCTCGTCGTCTTCCGCATACAGCACTCTGAGTGCCTGGTTGTTTCGTGCCTCCGGTCGACCCATTCGTGCCGAATCGGGTTCGACGGCCGGCGCATTCGTGACCCTCAGCTTCAGGCTCGCAGTGGTTCCTACGCCGAACGTGCTGGTGATGGTCAGCGTTCCGCCCATCATTTCGGCAAGTTGACGAGATAGCACGAGACCGATCCCGGTTCCCTCGACCGTCGAGAATTCGGCGCCGAGTCGATTGAACGGCTGGAACAGGCTTGCAAGCTGGTCCGTGGGTATACCGCTGCCTGTGTCGGTGACCAGGACTTCGCACTCGTTGCCGGAATGCTTCCAAGTCAGTGCGACGCGTCCGCCCGGTCTGTTGTATTTCACGGCGTTGCTGAGCAGGTTGACCAGCACCTGCCGAAGACGCACAGGATCGGCCTCTACCCAGAGGTCGCACGGCGGCGTGAACTGCGTGCCGGCGCGCTGCGCCGAATTTGAAGCCGGTAGTTCAGCTGCCAGGAACACCTCGATGCCCGCCTTGGTCACCAGCGGCGACACCATGGTCGCCGCTTCCTCGATGACCCTGAGCAGCGGAACCGCTTCAGGCGAGACGGACATTTCACCAGCCTCTATCCGTGAGAGGTCGAGGACATCGTTGACCAGGGCGAGGAGATGGGCGCCGGCGCTCTCCACGTGCTGTACCCGCTCGAGTTGTTCCAAAGAGAGTGGCTTGGCAGTATCCAGGCGCAGGAGCTTCGAGAATCCAATGACGGCGTTCAACGGTGTGCGCAGTTCATGACTCATGCGTGAGAGGAATTCGGTCTTCGCCTTGTTCGATGCCTCCAGGGCTTCGTGAGCTCGCCGCTCGGCGTCCGCCGTGATGCGCGCGGTGATGTCCCGAAGAACGATTGTCGTCAAAGCCTCTCGCTCCATCTGTAGTCGCGAAAGGGACGCCTCGACCGAAAATGTCAGTCCATCCTGCTTTCGGCCGGTCAGCGCCTGGAGCGATCCCGCGCTTGAGGCCACGGGGGTCGCGTCTTCCTTTGCAGGACTATTCGGGATCGAGAAATGTTCGAGAAACCGATCGATGGGACTGCCCAGCGCATCGACCGCCTCGATACCGAACATCGTCTCGGCGGCGCGGTTGAACAGGACGATCTTCCGGTCTTCGTCGATGGTGACTACGCCGTCGGTGACCGCGTGAATCAGGCGCTCCATTCTCAGCTCCGCCGCAGTCTGCATGCGAACGCTGCGGCGCACAAAGCCGAGACCCGAGATCGTGAGCAGCACTGCGATGAAGCCGTTGAGTCCCAGCAGGAAACGTTGAGCCGTTCTTGAGGCGTCGCCGAGCTGTGAAGAAAACGCGCTGTTGAGGCGTGTCAGACTCTCGTTGAGGATCGGCGCCTGCAAGCGCATGGCCTCAACAGCTGGAGACTGAGGGTCCGCGACTCGAATCCGATCGCGGGCCCGGTCGACGAGGGCGCGCATGTCCTGGATTTTCTGATCCCCTTGCGTCCAGGTGGCGATCGGCTTCGACATGAACGGCACTCGCTGGAACCAGCGAAACATTCGAATCAGTCCGTCAATGTCGTCGGGATGGTTGCCACCGTCGAGGAAGCCTCGTCTTGCAGCCGCAATGTCAGGCTCCGGCCGCTGCAACGCCTCTCTCGCGGCCCGGTCTCCGAGCGGCATCGCCAAAGCCGACATGAATCGAACGTAGTCGACTTCCTGGTGCTTCTCGGCATAGTCGAGAAGATACCTCTGCGCGTCCTTCTGCCCTTTCGAGTAGAGGCTCTCACCGCTGACATAGGCTCGAATGGTCGACAGTAGCTGAATGCTGAGGGCGGCGATCGAAGCTTGCAGGATCGTCATGGCCACGAATACCGCGACGATCGGCCAGTACCGCGGCAGTCGGGGCATTGACCGGAGTTTCTTCACGCTCATGATGGGTGGGCGTATTTCCACCGCCGCGCGGCCCAGCAGCTTGCACAGATGGCGCCTGGTACCGCCTCATTAATCAAGAATGCCACCTCATGAAGGACCGAATTGAACTCTCCGAAGGAGTGTGATTCATGGAGGGCCATTTCGTTCGGGTGCATCCCGTGTTTCGTTGTGGGGACTTCTCAACCTCTCGGCTTTTAGCAACATTGTGTCGGCAGCCTCGATGAACGCCCGATCAAGTAAACGGACACCGCTTTGCCCCTTTGGGTCGCCGCCCTGGAGGCGATTTGGTGGACGGCCCGGAAGCTGACGCCCACGAACGAGGGGTTGTAGCCGGCATGTGAGGGTCAATGCACATCATGATCAGGGCGTGGACTCTTGAAGCTGTTTGCAATCAACTTCTCACCCGCCTTGCGCAGCGCCGACAAGATCTCGCGTTGGCTTGCCTCGTCTGGCATTGCGCGGGCCAGCATCACCGCGCCCACGTTCTGCGCAATCAGTGCCCAGGCGTCCTCGGACGTGGCTGTCAGGCGCTGCAGCTTTGCGTGTATTTCCAGCATGCCGGCCTTGTAAGCCGCCTTGGCGGTGTCGTCCGCACGCGCGATTTCGGGAGTGAGCGACGGCAGCGGACACCCCAGCTCCGGATGCGTGACGTGCCCAATGCTGAGGTAGCCGGCCAGTGACTTGGCTGCACTGGCTTCGTCCGTCGGGTCAAAGCCGTCGTACATCTGCGCCGTGCGCTCCAGCTCCGCCGCAATCAGCGCTGCAAACAGATCAGCCTTGCCATCGAAGTGCTTGTAGAGCGCGCCCGTGGTCACGCCCGCCGACGCAGCCAGCGACGCCATGCCACTTGCGTCGAACCCATGTTTCTTTGCATGGCTCCCGCCCAACTCAATGAGCCGCTGACGGGATGCATCCTTGTGATCCTTGGGGTAGCGCATGACCTGTTTCTGAATTCCTGGGTTGACAGTCCCCGGAAGTGTACATAGGATAATGTTCATTATCTCATGGCACTCCCTGCTGCCGCAAGAACTCAAAGAGGCAACGAATGGACGCATCGCTGGCACCTGAGTGGAAAAAAACGGCTTGCATCATCTGCTCTCTGAACTGCGGCCTGGAAGTCCAGACCGACGGCGGCCGGATTGTCAAAGCCCGCGGCGACAAGGACCACCCCACATCCCAGGGCTACGTCTGCGAGAAATCGCAGCGCATGGACTTCTACCAAAACGGCGCCGACCGCATCGCCAGCCCGAAGCGCCGACGCGCGGACGGGACTTACGAAGAAATCGACTGGGCCACGGCCATTCGGGAGATCGCGCAGAGACTGGGTGCCGTCAAGTCCGAGCACGGCGGCGCCAGCATCCTCTACTACGGTGGCGGAAGCCAGGGCAATCATCTTGGCGGCACCTATGCCGACAGCACCATCAAGGCCTTGGGCGTGGTGTATCGGTCGAACGCGCTCGCGCAGGAGAAGACCGGCGAAGCCTGGGTGCAAGGCAAGATGATGGGCGCGGGCGTGCATGGCGACTTTGAGCACGCCGAGGTTTCGGTCTTCCTGGGCAAGAATCCGTTCCAGTCGCACGGCTTCGCGCGGACACGGGTCATCCTGAGAGAAATTCAGAAGGACCCGAGTCGCTCGATGATCGTCATCGATCCGCGCCGCAGCGAGACCGCCGAGATGGCGGACTTTCACCTTGCCGTGCGCCCGGGAACGGATGCCTGGTGCCTGACGGCACTGGCGGCCATCCTGGTGCAAGACGGGTTGGTCGCCAGGGGCTGGCTGGACGAGCACACCACCGGCTACGCGCGTGTGGCCGAGGTGCTGCAAGCTATCTCTGTGCCCGACTACGCCAGGACCTGCGGAATCGAGATTGCGTTGCTGCGTAGGGTGGCGGAGCGCATCGCCCGCGCCAAGAGCGTGTCGATGATCGAAGACCTGGGCGTCCAAATGAACATGCATTCCACGCTCAACAGCTACCTGAACCGGCTGATCTGGTTGCTGACCGGGAACTACGCCGGGGCGGGGACCAACAACGCATTCGTGCCGCTGCTCAATCTGTCCTCGTCGACGCGCGAGGCCGCAGCAAGCGCCGGGAATGGCAACAGCACGAGCGGCAAGCCACGGCCGGGTTCGCGCAGCCCCGTCACTGGCGCCAAGGTCATCATGGGCCTGATCCCCTGCAACGTGATCCCGGAGGAGATCCTCACGGACCACCCGCAGCGCTTTCGGGCCATGTTCATCGAGAGCTCCAACCCCGTCCACTCCCTGGCCGACAGCCAGCGCATGCGGCAGGCCCTGCGGGCGCTCGACCTCAGCGTCGTCATCGATGTGGCGATGACCGAGACGGCCCGGCAGGCCGACTATGTGTTGCCGGCCAGCAGCCAGTTCGAGAAGGCCGAGGCCACCTTCTTCAATGTCGAGTTCCCTCGCAACGGCTTTCATCTGCGGCAGCCCTTGTTCCCACCACGTCCGGGGACGCTGACCGAGGCCGAGATTCATGCGCGCCTGGTCGAAGCCCTGGGAGAGCTCGACGAGAAGCAATATCGCTTGCTTCGTCGCGCAGCGCGCTGGGGTCGGACGGCCTTTGGCCTGGCCTTTGCCTGGAAAGCGGCCCGCGACCCGAAGGTTGGGCGCTACGCGCCGGTCGTGCTCTATCGCACGCTGGGGGAGAGCCTGCCCCCCGGCTGTGCGCCCGCCGCCTCGCTGTGGGGACTCAGCCAGATGTTCGTCCGCAAGAACAGGGGCGCGGCAGCGCGGGCCGGCTTCGGAGGGGGCTTGCTGGCGGCGGGAAACAAACTCTTCGATGCCATCCTCAGCAAGCCATCCGGCGTCATCTATTCTGTCAGCGAGTATGCGGATAGCTGGCGCGCAGTGCGCCTGCCCGACAACAAGATCAATCTCTGCATCGAAGAGATGCTCACGGAACTGGCCGCGCTGGACAGCAAGCAGCCCAGACAAGACCCCGACTATCCCTTCGTCCTGTCCGCCGGCGAGCGGCGCAGTGACACCAGCAACACCTCGATCCGAGACGCCGCATGGCACCGCCGCGGCACCTTCGGGACGCTGCGAATGCACCCGGCCGATGTGGAGACGATTGGCTGCAAGGAGGGCGACTGGGTCCGCTTGACGACCCGACGGGGCAGCGCACAAGCCCCGATCGAGCTGGGCGAGGATCTCCAACCCGGCCACGTGGCGCTCCCCAACGGCCACGGCCTCGACTACACGGCAGCGGATGGCACACCCGTTCACAAGGGCGTTTCACTCAACGAGCTGACCGATACGGCAAGCCGAGACCCGTTCGCTGGCACGCCGTGGCACAAACACGTGCGCGTGCGGATCGAACGCCTGGGCGCCGCACAGGAGGCCGCGTGACGCACGTCGTGACCGAAGCCTGCATCCGCTGCAAGTACACCGACTGCGTCGATGTCTGCCCCGTGGACTGCTTCCGCGAAGGCCCCAACTTCCTCGCCATCGATCCGGATGAATGCATCGACTGCGCCGTCTGCATCCCTGAATGCCCGGTCAATGCCATCGTCCCCGAGGAGGATGTGCCAGCCAATCAGTTGCACATGATTGCCCTGAACGCTGAACTCGCCCGCATGGACTGGCCGGCCATCACCAGGCGCAAGGCACCCTTGCCGGATGCCGCCGAATGGAAAGACCGGACCGAAAAGCTGGTTCACCTGGCCCGTTGAGCGTCCTGCCCACCGGCCCCCCGCAACCCCGAACAGACCGCACAGCCATGTCCGACAACAAAGCCATCCTCGTCATCGGTGCAGGCGACGCCACCGGCGGTGCCATTGCCCGGCGCTTCGCACGCGAGGGCTATATCGCCTGCGTGACCCGACGCTCGGCCGACAAGCTCGAACCCCTGGTCCAGCAGATCACGGCCGCGGGCGGGCAAGCCCATGGATTCGGCAGCGACGCGCGCAAGGAAGAAGAGATGGTCGCACTCGTCGAGAAGATCGAGCGCGACATCGCCCCCATCGAGGTGGCAGTCTTCAACATCGGCGCAAACGTCCGCTTCGGCATCACCGAAACCACCGCCCGGGTCTACCAGAAGGTCTGGGAGATGGCCTGCTTCGGCGGCTTCCTGATGGGGCGGGAAGCCGCCAAGGTAATGTTGCCGCGTGGTCGCGGCACGATCATCTTCACCGGCGCCACCGCGAGCTTGCGCGGGCGCGAAGGCTTTGCCGCCTTTGCCGGCGCCAAGCACGCCCTGCGTGCGCTGGCACAGAGCATGGCGCGCGAACTCTGGCCAAAGGGTATCCACGTTGCGCACCCGGTGATCGATGGGGCCATCGACACGGAATTCATCCGTTCGAACTTTCCTGAGCGCTACGCGATGAAGGAGCAGCAAGGCATCCTGAGCCCTGACTCGATCGCCGAAGCCTATTGGCAGATTCATCAGCAACCCCGCGACGCCTGGACACACGAAACGGAATTGCGTCCCTGGATGGAATCCTGGTGAACTCCTTGCCCGACCTCCTCCGGCCAGTCCCACCCATGAAACCACTCCAGGTTCAGTTCCTTTTCGACTTCGGCAGTCCGAACGCCTACCTGTGCCACAAGGTGCTTCAAGGCATCGAGTCGCGCACCGGCGTCAACTTCGAGTACGTGCCCATCCTGCTCGGCGGACTGTTCAAGCTCAGCAACAACCGCTCTCCGTTCGAGGCCCATGCCGGCATCCCGAACAAACGGGCCTATGACCTGCTGGAGCTGCAGCGCTTCCTTGCCAGGCACCAACTCACACGCTTCAAGTTCAATCCGCACTTTCCAGTCAATACGCTGAGCATCATGCGGCTCGCTGTTGCCGCCCAAGCGCTAGGGTGTGGGGTCGAAGCCATCGATTCGCTCTTTTCGGCGATGTGGGAGCAGGCCATCAACCTGAGCGACGCTGACGAAATCGCCGCCGTTTTGCGCGCCGCCGGCCTTGATGGCGCCGCGCTTTGGACGAAGGCGCAGGATCCGGAGATCAAGGCTCGTCTGGCGTCCAACACGCAGTCTGCGTTCGAGCGTGGCGCTTTCGGGTCTCCCTCCTTCTTCGTTGGCGACCAACTGTTCTTCGGAAAGGATCGATTGAGGGAAGTCGAGGAGGAGATCGTCAGGCATTGCGCTGCTATCTGACAACGCGCTTCGCCCAATCGGTTGGCTCCAGTCCCCATCTTCCATCGGTGCAATGCGCGACATCGGCTTCGCAAGCTGCGTGCGTACCCGCGCTCTCGATTGGAGCACGGGCGGACCGTACTGGTTCGAGAAGTTTGCACTCGATCGGGATGCCAGCAGCTTTCCGAAAACCGGTCAGTCACGAACGGCAGGTAGTGGCCGGCATGAGACGGTCGCAGTTGTCTCGAAGAGGTTAACTGAGATCGTCTGGATCGCCCAGCGCATCTCCGAACCTGCGCAACTCAGCGCCCGATGATGAACCCCTTAGCAGGCGCCACAGGCACGCAGCGGTCGCTACAAGCGCAAGGAACACCGCGATGCCGAGTTCCAGATCCGATGAGGCCGTGAAGCGAAGACCCTGCCACGGATGGAGGATGTTCACCCCGATCAGGTACGTTCCGGTCGCAATGACCAGTGTGACGCCGATGCCGTTTACGAGCTTCATCGTGTTCGGGGCACGCACCCCGACCTGAGTAGTTCCGACCAAGAGTGTGCCAGTTCGCCGCGCCGGCTCATCGACCAGACATCCCGATTGCGGTCGTTATCGAACGACTGGACCTGGCCGACTTGCGTCCCTGAGGCCCGCGGCCTGGTCGGATGACGCGCCGGCAGCTTCCGGCCGACCGCCATGCGAACCATACCTGCCCGTCGACGCCGGCGGCCGAGCAGCGGGGCCCGACCCGAAGCCGTCGTCGGCCTAGTCGAATTGAGCGCCCGGAAGCCGACGTCCTGTCGAGCAGTGGACGACCGGTTTCCGACCTGGAGCGGACGCTCCTATGGCGTTCTATACCGTCCTATACCGCTCTATACCAACGTGAGCAGCTGCCAGCTCGCAAGGCGGCAGGCGACCCATGGCCGACCCAGGCCTCCACATCGACCTCTTTAGCCAAAGATCGATTCGTCGACTGACCCGGCGCAAGTCCCTCAATATGCAAGCCAGGAAATATTAGGCGCAAAGTGTGTGTTAGTGATGATGTAACGTAGTATTACGACCTGTCGCGTCCCCTTCTGGGCTGGAACGATATCCTGCACGCCTCCATGTGGAAATGAGTACTTACGCGTCTGCTTCCCGTTAATATCGAAGATCGCTACTTCTGGACCCCTTGAATTTGAACCATTCTGCGCAGCCAGATATCCGTCGTCAACGGTCTCGGCAACCATCGGTAGGCCCTGGGAGCCGATAAGCTCCGTTCGCTTTCTTATCCTTAGCGATCCGTCATATTCGACAACGGTAGCCGGACTCATGGGGGAATCGCCTAAGCATACAAATCTCAATCTTTGCGTCTTGGACGCTGAGCGAACCCACTGGCAGTGCTCCATAGAAGCCTCCGCGAGAAGTCCACCCGTAGTATTCAAGATATAAATACCTTGTCCACTTGGGAAAACTAGATCTCCGCTCGGTAGCTCTAGTGGCCTAGGCCGAGTTGGCGATCCCAGGCCTCCGACCTTAAGATGTTTAGACCAATCGAGCGACAAGTCAGAAGTGAGGCGCTTTACAGCCGTTCGGCCATTTGCATATGGATTGAACTTAGTCGCTATCTCATCATTCACCGGTTCGATCACAGATATCGCAAAACCATCGCCCCATGGGGCGCAGGTCATAACATCATAGAAAATCCTGCCCTTAAAATTGGGAGCGCCTGGATCGAGTCGGGCGATTTCACGGCCGCTAGCATCCAACCGAATTACAAACCCAGGCAACATCGCGGAGTCCTTCCCGCCAGTAGCCCTAGCGCCGCAAACAATTGCTCCGCCATCAGGTAGCGAAGTGACCATTCCTATAGAAAATAGCCCCGAAGTATTTGGCTGTTCGAACCACCAAGAAATGTTCCCGTCGCCGTCAATTTTTAACGCCTTGGGTGATGTGCTTTGCACAGCTACCAAAAAACCACCATCATCGGCTCGAACTATGGAAAACGGGTCAGACGCAATATCAGCGTCAATAGTGATTTGACGAATGACCTTCATCTGGCTGCATGCGGCCAGATTGGCGACGATCAAGAGTGTATAGAAACATCTCGTGAGCCACCGCTGGACACTTACTGACTTGCCGACTGCTCGAATAGTCACGAGACTCCAATCAAGATTTTGACTTAGGCAAGGCAAGGTGCCCAACAGAGAGGAGTCTCGCAGATCCAGGCGATATAACCTACCTCGAGGCCGACGCTCGCGACGGACTGGAAATGGCCGGAACTGCGTCTTCGGCGCTGCGGCGAGGCCAGTGGCCGGCCATCGTGTGCGTCGGGCGACCGCCATGCGCAGCACAACTGTCGTCGACGCCCGCGGCCGAACAGCGGGGCCTGACCCGTCTCCGACATACAAGCGCGCCGACACGTGCTCCTCGAGCCGCAGCTCCTGGCCCCGGCGAAGCTTCGATTAGCCAGGCGGCGAAACATCTCGCAGGAGCTTGTCGCACTCTCTGCGCCGTTCGTCCGGCCCGATGGCGCGAACTTTCTCTGCCGCAGCGCGTCCGAGAGTGCTCGGATCCATGGGCTGACCGTTGGGATCCTTAAACTGAGTGCTAAGCGCCGCTCCGAGAGAGATCTGCTTCGAATTCGAAGAGCGCCAGTCGACAAACTTCGGCAGAAATTCAGACATGAAGTCGGGGATCGTCTCAGCACAGGCTTGTGCCATCATGATGGCGCTCCCGTCCTCCAAATAGGTCTGCACTGCCTTCAGCCTTGTATAGATGTCAGGCTCAGCGTCGCCACCGACGCCTTGCGCCGTTGCGCCAGTGGTCACCAGGATGGCAGCGAAGGTCGCAGCGAAGGTTCGAACGGAGGCAGGCATTGAATTGTCCTTCTCGGCCGCAGCGCGGGTCCAGCCGATATAGCGACGCTATCTCCTCCGGGCGGCCTCTTGATCCCCCAGATGGGGGATCCGATCCAGGCTGGTTGCGAACGTCGCGAATCGCATTTGACATGTGGCGCCATGCGACGTCTTGAAGCGCTGCTGTCACCGTGGGCGACGTAGCCTACCCCAAAGCAGCCTCTGGCGACGGACCGCTCCTGGGCCGTGGTGCGACGTTCTATTGTGGCCCCTAAGCCTTTCAGCTCGCCGGCGTTTCCGCAGCAGAAGCGGTGGCCGGTGGTGCGGCCTTCCCCATCGCTCCGAGCAGGATCAGGGTGTGCACGACCCAGTTAGCCATGCCGCGGCTGAGCATCTCGGGACCGGCCATGCCGTGCGCAAGCTTGTTACGCAGGTTCAGGCCCTTTGGTGTGGTGTAGAGCGCCGAAAGGTGGAGCCGGACGGTGGCGTCGAAGCGTGTCTTGAAGGCCTCTGTGCTTAGGATGCCGCCCATGCCGATTGACTTGAAGCCCCCCGCTTCGTGATTGGGCACCACGGGCGACTCGCCTAGGGCAATGAGCACTTCGCGCAGCGCAGCCTCGACCTGAGGAACCAGTACGTGGATCGCCTTGACATGGTCTTCTGCCAGCCAGGCAGTCAGGCCTACCTCTAGCAATGAGCGGCACGACTCAGGGAAGAACGGGCTACCGGTCAGATAGTGCATGAGGCTGCCTAGTTCCAGCCCCAATCTCGTTCGCGCCCGCTCCAGGGCCATGTGCAACAGCGGTGCACATGAACCAATGATAGTCGCGGCTTGATGGATGACGCGCCCGGGCATGTCTTCGTCGACTGAACCAATCGTGGCCGCTGTGAACCCGTCACGCCCCATGAGTGTGATCTTGGTTAGCGCAGTGATAGGCGCGCTCTTAGCGCCCAGTTGAATCAATTCTTGCAGTTTGTCCTCGCGGGTGAGCATATTGACTGCAATTCGGCGAAGGGCGACGTCCAGCGTTCCTTCGGTAAGCTGCTCCAGCCACGCCTCGACATCCTCGCTCTTGAGTTCGATCGTCGCCGATGCCGTCTTCATGGACCGTTGGGCAGCGTCTGCCAATCCGCGGATCGAAGCGTCCACACGGCGCACGTCGTCCAGCACGCCTATGTTGCGGTAGCGGATGCTCAGATCTTCGAGCCAGGCGATCGCGGTCAGCGGAGGTGCTTGCTTGGCGGCAAGCTCGAAGGCGGCACCGGCCGCCAGCACTGCAGCTTTCGATCGAGCTTCTTTCTTGGCGGAGCCACACCAACGCTCAATGCTCGCCGAAGCATCCAACGCGTGGTGCGGATCGAAGCGATCGGTGTCAGCCGGGTCGGTGTGTAGGCGCAGTGCATGCTCGAGCCATCCCACCACCTCCTCTCGCTCGGGCTCGGTGAGCCGTCTGGCCAGCCGCGTCCAGATCACTTCATCGGCGCGCCACCAAGCCTCTGTGCTTCCCGAGACCATGCGCGCTCGGCTGTAGTCGAGCGCCGCGTCCTTGGCGCGCCCAATCAGGCGTTCGTCCTTGAAGTAGATAGCGAGCGAAAGGGCCCTGTCGAGGCAACGCCAGGATTGGTGAGCGTCTTTGGCGATACCGCGCTGCACGACGTCTAGGTAGGCTTCGATGGTAGCCAGATCTAAGGCACGATCCGGCGCGGTTGGCGCCTCGGCAGGATGGGTCTTGTTCCAGAGCCGGCCGATCTCTCGGCCCAAGTCGAGGTAGCGCGCGCGCAGGGAGGGGTGGACTACTTCGTCGGCACGGCGAAGCCAATACGCGATGATTTCCGGGTCGGCGTAGCGCGCATCCGGTTGGTACCCCTGAGAGCCGTCCTCCAGCACCCACGAGGACAGCGGCCAAAAGTAGATACCCCAAGGAGAGTCGCCGGCGCCGCTGGTGGCGAAGCGTAATCCCAAGATCTCCGCGTAGCAGCCTCGGCGCTCATCATCCTCCAGTTTGAAGCCGCCCGGCAGCAGGGCTTCGAGCTCGAAGGACAGTTCTTGCTCCTCGAGCGGCTGCAGCGATTGGTCGACTGAACGTAGCAACGCTGCGATGGGAGGGATCACGGTGATAGGCATGGCGAATCGTCGCACACCCAATAGCAGTCAGTCGCGAACGCCTGCTTGTGGCCGGCTGCCGGCGTCAGTAGCCGAGCACCGTGGACGGCTCACATGATGCCGAATTTCTGCGCCGTTTGCTTCAACGCGGCAGCGAGTGTCGCAGACTTGCGAGGGTCGCTAACAAGCCGACGAACGAAAGGCTGCAGGGCGTGTACGAACCCGGTGCTCTCGATCGACACGGCCGTCGGTGCGTCCCAGTTCGGGTAGAGCTTTTCGTACTGCGCGTCCGATGCGAGCAGCTGAGCCGTCTCGAGAGCCAGCATTTGACCTCTTCCCGAGTCGCACAGCTGGATGTCCAGGAGAGCCTCGAGGAACGGCGAGCAGATGACGTCGGGCGCTTCCATTGCGATCTTCAATTGGGACGGGTCCTTGTTGCGCGCGTCGTTGGCTTTCAGAATCCCGTTTCCGAAGTAGAGATGGTCGTCATTTGTGGTTCCCGGCTTCGCTGCAGTCTGGAAGAGTGCCTGCCTGACAGTCTCCGCGCGCTGCCAGTTCCTCGGAAGAGCGGGATGCGCCGCCAGATAGAGCGCCGCCGCGCCCGCGACTTGCGGCGTCGAGGCGGACGTGCCTCCTCCGTCGACGTCGATCTTGACGTGCTTTCCCTGTACGGTGGAGCCTTCCCAGTACGCCCAGGCGGTGTTGGGCGTATAGGCGCTGACGGCATGGTCCATGACGTGCGCGGGCCCGTAGCTCCCCTCCATCATCCACTTGCCAGGATCTGTGGAGCTCGAACCGTTGTAAGGCGTGTTGTCGGCAGTCGCACCCGCAACGGCGATCACTCGACGGAACCGGGCAGGCCAGACCGCCCCCCGCGTTGGACGGCCGTGGATGTTGTCGCCGGTCGCGGCAGCGATAACCACACCGTTCTCATATGCGAAGTTCACGGCATCGGCCCAGAGCTGACTCGGCAGCCCCCCGGCGCTGACGCTGATCACATCGCACCCCGCTCCACCCTTGTCCGTGGACAGCGCCGCATAGGTGATGCCTTCAGCCATCGTGACCGAATAGAGGTGGATAACCGAGTCGGCCATCCGGACAGGCACGACGACCGCGTTCGGAGCTGCGCCAAGGTATCCGTTAGCCTGGTACGGTGCAGGCGTCGTCACGCTGGCACCAGCTAGTAGCGACAACGTACCGGTGCCATGGCTGTTGAAGCATGCCCACCCCGCCAGCCCTGCGGGCTTGCCTGGGTCGTCCGCGGAATCGTTGCCCGACGTACCGTTCAGGAAGTTACGCTCGGACGCCGAATCGAGATCGATAGGGAGTGTGATCTGCATCGGATCGATCCCTGTGTCCAGGTGCGCGATTCGAATGGCCTTCTGAGCGTCCCACGTCGCCGCGCTGGCCGTGCGCAATTGCGTTCGGTCGTCTTCAAGGTGCCATTCGAGGCCACCCGATTTCGGTATCGGCCAATACTTATTGGGTGAGCCGTTGATTTGGGGCTCGGATCCCGACGACATTCCGAGCGGGCACGTCCAAGAGCGGTCGTAAGGGTTGGTCTGCTCGAAGTTTGGCTCGACAAAGACGGGCGGCACGCTTTCAGCGGTAAATCCCTTGCTCTGCAGTAGTGACCTGACGCGGTCTGCTTGAGCATGCGCCTGATCCCAGGCCGTGGACGGCGCTGCCAGCGCCACTCCCGTGGCTCGAAGCGGCGCGCTGACCTTGAACCAGGCGACGCTGGATCCGTTTGCGAACGACAGCGTCGGAGTGGCCGGTGATCCGAGTGGGACCAACGCATACCCGCTTGCCCCGAGGGTGCTCAATACTAAGGACGTTCTGGCCACAACCATCGCCCTTTCATTTCCGTCGACGGTGGAGGCGCCGCCTATCTGGACGCGGGCCAAGAAAGAGTCGGCCGTGACCAGGTTCGGCGCGAAGTTTGCCGCCTCTTCCTCTGACAGATTGAACACAGGAGGCAAACAGCACCCAGTGAGCGTCGAAGCGCCGCTGAATCCCAAGAGCCCGAGAAAGTGACGTCTTTGCATGGCGAGCGCTCCTTCAAGAGGTATTCCGGCAGAAGTTGACTGTGTCTAACTTCCTCTTGAGTAGAACGCGATCAGCCCGGCCAATCCGACACGATCGGCGGCATGTGTGAGTTCAAACCTAGGGGGGCGACGTCGGTGCGCGTTCGCGCTCACAGCGTTGCCACAACCGCGTATGGGGATGAGTACCGATAGAGTAGTCTCCGAACAGCTCAATCCGACGCGAGCTCCCCGATACCAGTCGGTCGCGAACGACCGCACCTGGCCGACAGCACGCGTTCACCATGCGCTTCCGTTTCCAGGTGACCGCGCCAATCCGCCGTGCACACTTGCTAGGAAGACGCGCTCTCCCAGATCGTAGCCGCAGCCGGGCGATCTGCTAGACGGAAACCTGTGAACATCTTCCGAGGGTGAGATCCCATGGTTAGCCCAACAGGTGGCATCTATATTATCGCTCCGATAGACGCCTATTTGTATATCAGACGTACAAAGCATTTCAACGCGGCGCTAAGTCAGAAGGTATGCGGCCGGGTGAAGTCAAACCCATGAATTCAAAAGACTAAGTCAAACGACTAGCCTTTCATCCGACTTGGCTATCGGGTATCGCTTGACCTCTTGGCTCGCAGAAGATGTAGCCCGCTGACGCACCACCCTTCCGTGGTAACGCTAAAACATTGCGCGACCCTTGGTTGATGTGCCACTGCCCTAAGAATTTCGACTTCAGGTTTTGTTGTGCTGGGGCCCACAAAACTTCAACCTCGGCTCGCTTATCGTTTTCCCTTGGTGCAGCAACTGTCCACCTTGCTATGATTCACACCCCCGAATTGGGGCGAACTTTCAAATTTAAAGGGAGATCAAATTGCTAAAAGCTTTTTCCAAAAAAAAGGTCGTGGCGGGGGCTTTGCTCGCAGTTATTGCAGCGGCTGGCGCTACCGATTGGTTTCTAGCGAATTCACCTTATACGCTGTCGGCGTCGCAGTCGCTTGATTATAGTTGGGAGAGGAACTGGTTTAGTCAAACTCAAAGCATTTGGAATTTCAGGCCGGGAGATACGGTTAACGTCTATTTCACGGATGGCGCAATCGTCAGCTTCACGCTGATCTCGGACCCATCACTGGTAACGTGTTCCGCGGCCGCGTGCATCTTTCACACTGAAGAACCTTTCGATGACGGAAAGATTGTGATTCGGCAAGGCCCCAGGCCAGCTAACGCCAAGCCCCCAATTTCGATGCCCATCCCAGGCAACTCGGTGTTCCCGCAAGGCTACAACCTGACTCCGATGCCTACCGCGCAAACGGATACCTACGTACCGACTGGCACCGTAACCATTACTCAATCACCACCAGGTGGTGGTGGCTGCGCCCCGAAGTGCCCGCCTAAGGTGAACTGACCATGAAGCGCCCACTGCTTGTCGGTGGGCTCCTCATCGTGCTGGCGACCATCTATTTCTGGTCTCGGCACGATGCTGTTGCCCCGCCCCCTGAAGTTGCTTCCGCGCCCTCGCCTCGCGCTGCAGAACCTCCAGTCGTCGCCGCGCCCGCTTCTGCTCCAGCGCTTCCGGTGAAGGCGCTGACCCGTCCTCAGCCGGTGACGGACGCGTACCTCAGCCTTTACAAATCCCGGGACGTCAAGCGCACCGTCGATGATGTGTTGAAGAACGGAACCGCTGACCAGAAGGGCTGGGCAGTCAACTTGGTTCTGCATTGCAACGACGCAGTGAACAGCCCGTATCTCGCGAAGAATGCGGAGGAGCATGGCGACGCCGGGCGAGCCGCAGCCAGGGAGCTCATCGCGCGATGCGCCGGATACAAAGGCGTCTCCCGGGACGACCTGAGGGCACTGCGGGACACCCTGCGCGCAGCAGCCAAGGATTCCACCTCGGACTACGGCAAGCTGAAGGCGCTGGCGAGTCGCGCCTCCGACGGCGATACGCGCTGGTCCACTGTCGACGAAGCGCTCGTTGCGCAAGGCCTCTACTCCGACGACCCCGCTCTCAAGGTTGAAGCGCTGGAGGTTGTCATTTTGTGCATCGACAGGAACGTCCTCGGCGCGGATGACCGTTCGATGGCACTTCGGGCAATTCAAACCCAGATGGCTGATGGAAACAGGGGACAAGTCACCGAGTTGGTGTTCTGCGCTAACAGCGGGACGTGCAGTGCTTCCACCATTCCTCCGGATGACATCCCTACACCGGGCATGCAAAGACTTTTGAATGCCTATCATTCGGCGCTCGATGCCAAGGCCAGTCCGAGTCAACTGCTGACCATTCGCTAGACATCATGGTCGCCGCTGAGTAGGTGGCCGGTCTCCAACATCGTAGGTTGCACACCGAGACGTGTAGAGCTACATGCTGTGACTTGCGTCGTCAGCAACCAGCAGACCGACCATGGAAGAGCGTACCAAGATTCACGTGGGCCTGGACGTCCACAAGGACAGCATCAGCGTGGCAGCGGCCGAGCCGGGACGCGGCCCCGCGCGCTTGATCGGCAAGGTGGCGCACGACGTGAACAAGCTGCTGAAGGTGCTGGCCAAGATCGGCAGCGCCGGGCAACTGCACATCGTGTACGAGGCAGGCCCGACCGGGTTCGGCCTTCAACGCGCCTTGAAGGATACGTGTTCGGCAACAACCGCTTCCGCGTCGCGCCCGCCCAGATCGAAGAAGCACCGCGCTCATCACAAACTCACGAAAGCGACCGTCGATGGATGCCAGCGCATCCAGGTACCCGTCAAGCCGAGACGCGTACGCTTGCCGCTGGGTGGAAGTTGTCATCTCAGGCTCTTGTCCTGGTTCAAATCACCCGTCTCCAAAGCGGTCGGTGGCGACCGTCCGGTTGTGGCCGACGGACTAAACCGCTCGCGCGGTAGGCGTACCGGCGAGGCCTGCTCCTGACGTTCTGCGATGTTGACCCGCGAGGCAATCCCGCCTCGCTCGTCAACAGGAGCAGAACCATGGAGCAACCGACCGCCACCGTCTCGCCGCTGCGCCGGCGCATGGCCGACGACATGCGCATGCGCAACTTCAA
>Ga0302310_10000917_pt1 | contig 26017 bp, 21 predicted proteins | sample III_Palsa_N1_2_FD_200451 | JGI IMG/M metagenome (GOLD analysis project Ga0302310, IMG submission 200451) | Peat permafrost microbial communities from Stordalen Mire near Abisko, Sweden - III_Palsa_N1_2 | ecosystem: Environmental > Terrestrial > Soil > Palsa > Peat permafrost | place: Sweden...
AATGTCGCGACACTTGATCCTGTCGATGTCTCTTGGCCTCGCGAGCTTGCTCGCGAGGCCGCTGCCGACATTGGCGGGATCCTTTTCAGTCAACCCGGTGCGCATGGATCTGTCGGCCAAACAACCTGTGGCCTCCGTGACCGTGCGTAACGACGGTGCAGAGGCGACCGTCGTGCAGCTCGAGCTGATGGGTTGGGCGCAAGCTGACAACAAAGATGTTTATGACTCGACCTCCGAGCTGTTGGCGACGCCCCCTCTCTTTACGGTGCCGCCGGGCGGCTCAAGGGTGGTGCGAGTCGGATTGCGGCGCCGGCCGGATCCACTGCACGAACTCACGTATCGACTGTACCTGCAGGAAGTTCCGCCGCCCATGGAACCGGACTTTCGCGGCATGCGTATGACGTTGCGGGTGGGTGTACCCATCTTCGTAGCAGCGAACAGCCAGACCAGGCCGGAACTCAAGTGGAGCACCGTCGCCGAGCCCGGCGGTAAGATCAAGCTAAGTCTGCTTAACAGTGGAAGCGAACACGTCAAGATCGCTGACCTGGAATTGAGCACCGACACCGGCGGGACCCACTCATCCGGTGTTCAGCGCGTGGCAACCTATGTACTGCCCGGGCAAAAGCGTGAGTGGCTGCTGCAAATGGATGGCCCCGTTGTCCCCGGATCCAAGGTTCGGATCAAGGCACATACCGACGCGCATGCCGAGCTGGCTGCCAACCTGGCGTTGGACGCAACGTGAGGCTCAGTTGGACGTCGCAACATCAAGCCTGCGGACCGATCTCGGAACAGATCTTTAACATAAGGTCTGAAAGTGCCAGTCCCTCTGCGCCGCAGGCTGCACTTCGCCAGAAGAGAACGATGGCGGCGCGCCCTGCTGTTACTGGCGTTGGTGCCCGGCCTGATCGGCGATGGGACGATGAGCGGCGTTGGATTGACGGTGACGAAAGTTGAGCAGACGGGCGTCCCGGAGCGCCAGCCTGAAGACGAGCACCGCGGGCAGCGGCCGGAGCCTCAGCTGGACAGCCATACTGCCGGCGCAATGCAGCGCGCCCGGCCCACGAAGCATCACGGACGATCGGCGAAACAGCAGGGACGACGGGCAGCCAATCATCACGGACGGCCAGCGAAGCATCACGGACGGTCAGCGAAGCAGCACGCGAACAGGGGACGCCACGTGGGCGCTTTGCACCACGGGCGATCAGCGAAGCATCACCTGAAGAGCGGTCACCCGGCCCGCGTGCCGCATCTGGGCCGCGTACGGCCGGCGGCCCGAATATCCACGCGTGCGAGTGCGGCGGCCGCGAAACTGCCCGAGAGTGCGCACGCCGCAGTAACTCTCACGTCACCGGGCCCAGTCGTGCCGGCCTCGGGCGCGACGTCCCTCGTTTGGTTCGACGTGGAAATTAATGGCCAATATCCGGGCACGGCGCTTCTTCTTCAAACTCCCGATGGTAGGTTGTGGGTGCGCGACGAAGACTTGCGGCTTTGGCGGCTACCGATACCACCCGGCGAACCGCTCGTCAGCAATGGCGGATCCTATTACCCGCTCGACGGTTTACCGGGATTACATTACACGATCGATGAGGCCACCCAGAGCGTCACGATCATGGCGCCCGCCCGATTGTTTGCCGAGACGGCGATCGACCAAGAGCGCGTGCGCGGGGGCAAGCCCGATCCAGCCCGCCCCGGCGGTTTCCTGAACTACGATCTCATCGCCGCGCGCGTGCCTGGCGCTGCGGCTGCGATGACCACCTCGATCAGCGGCGAGTTGGAAGTCGGTATGTTCAACAAGTGGGGAGTGGGCACAACGACGTTTGTGCGGCCGGTTACGATCGATGACGAAAGCCTAATCCGCCTCGATACCAGCTGGACGCAGGATCGGCCGGATCAGCTCGCGCGCGTGCGGATCGGCGACTCGATCAGTGGCATCAGCAGTTGGGGCGGCGCTGTGCATTTTGGTGGCGTGCAATGGAGCACGGATTTTTCCACCCAGCCTAATTTCGTCACGACGCCGCTGGCCGGCGTCCGCGGCGAGGCGGTGCTGCCATCCACTGTCGACCTATACATCAACGATGCATTGCGATTGCAAACCTCGGTACCCCCGGGGCCCTTCTCGATCAATAATCTGCCAGTCATTTCGGGACAGGGAACGGCTCAAATCGTGGTGCGCGACGTGCTGGGGCAGCAGCAAGTCATTACCGTTCCCTACTACGCAAGCCCGAGTCTGCTGCGCCCGGGATTGAGCAGCTTCTCCTATGAAGTCGGTGCCGTGCGCGACAACTATGGGATATCGAGCAACGACTACGGCCGCAGTCTCGCGGTTGGCACCGAGCGCTATGGGTTCAACGATACATTCACCGGAGAGGTGCACGCCGAAGTGCTGCCCGATCAGCAGACCGTCGGAGTCGGCGGCGTGTGGCTCGCGCACAGCGTGATGGTTTTGAATGCAGCTGTCGCGGCAAGTCGCTCGAGCCGTGGTGACGCACCGTTGCTGCAACTGGGTGTTGACCACGAGTCGCACACGTTCAGTTTTGGGGCCAGCGCACGCTTCGCCGGCGAAGGATATGTCCAATTGGGCATGCTGCCGAGCGAGCTGGCGCCCATCCGGGTCTTGCAGGGCTACTTCTCGTTCCCAACGCCGGCGCGTGGCTCCGTGGGCGTGAATTACATTCAGGAGGATTACCGCGATCAAGCGCCCGCGCACCTATTGTCCACGCAGGCTAGCTGGCCGCTAAGTCATAACGGTTTCCTGAGTTTTACCGCGATGAAGCCATTGCGCGGCGGCAACCCGGGCGCCGGCGCGACCGTCGGAATCAATGTCATATTCAGCCTGGGGGCACGTCGCAGTGTCAGCACGAACGAGTCCCGGCAGGGCCGGGCGGACCAGGAGCAGGTGCAGATGCAGCAGAATCTACCCGCAGGGCGCGGCTTTGGGTATCGGGTCGCCGTCGGCGCGGGCGCAGCCGATCCTTGGGACGCCACGCTGAACTACCAGACCGACTTTGGAACGTACACCTTCCGCTCGGCCCGAAACGACAATCAAACAGGTTATTCCGCCGAGGCAGCGGGCGGCGTCGCCGTTCTGGACGACGACTTTTTCCTGAGCCGCAGGATCAACCAGAGTTTTGCGGTGGTCCGCGTGGGCGACTATCCGAACGTGCGCGTCTACGCGGACAACCAGGAAGTGGCCGTCACGGATTCGAGCGGCGAGGCGCTGGTGCCGCATATTCGAGCCTATGAGCTCAATCCGGTGAGTATCGAACAGGCTGACCTGCCGCTCGATGCCGATTTCGGCGCGCTCGAACAAAATGCGATACCCAATCGGCGAAGCGGCGTGCTGGTCAATTTCGACGTGAAGCCCTCGCAAGGGGCCCTCCTGGTGTTGGTCCGAGAGGACGGGACACCGGTGCCGGCGGGAGCTGTGGCGCGCCTCGATGGCAACGCAGAGGATTTTCCGGTTGGCATGCGCGGTGAAACCTATGTCACGGGACTGTCGAAGTCGACACTGGTGCGAGTGACGTGGCCCAGCTTGGAATGCGAGGCCATGGTGGAGTTCGTGCAGTCCCCCGATCCCCTGCCGAAGCTCGGTCCCATCACATGCCGCTCCGTACAGCAATGAGGCGCAGGCCCGATAGCCGTGTCGGACGGCTGATAGAAGTCAAATCCATGGCTGCCGGTTGGACTGCCGCCATCGTCGTGTTCGGTGCTACACCGACATATGCCGTCAACTGTACGCTCGGAGTTCAGAGCGTGATCTTTGGATCTTACGATACCCTGTCCGCCCAAAATACCGACAGCGCAGGTAGCGTCTCTGTGACCTGTGATGCGTCAGACAGCTTCACCATCGCTTTGAGTTCCGGTCACGGAACGATGTTGTCGCGGCAAATGCAAAGCGGCGCTTATTCGATGACCTACAATCTCTATACCGACTCGCTGCGGAGCATTATCTGGGGTGATGGCACCAGCGGCACTATGCTCGTCAGCACGTCCGGGACCAGCGCCACCTACGCAGTGTACGGGCGCATTCCGGCGGCACAGAACCTCCCGGCTGGTTCCTACAACGACTCGATTGCCGTTACGCTGACGTTCTGAGGGCCGCGGCCGACTAGGCGCCCCCACTAGTCGCCGACGCGGATCACCAGGACGTCGACATCGGCTTTGCGCAGGATGGTGCGCAGGCGATTCAGCTCATCGAGCTTGGAGATGGGGCCGATGCGTATGCGGTGCCAGGTGTCGTTGTCCACCGAAACCTTTTGCACTTTGGACTCGATGCCCTGAAGAGCGAGTTGCGCGCGGACACGGTCGGCATCGGCGAAGTTCTTGTACGAGCCCGCCTGTAACACGTAGGTGCCGCGGCGGGTTTCCGGGACGCCTGCGATATCCGGCCGCACGTCCTTTTCTTTCTCCGGCACCACCACTTCGAACTTGGGCAGCTTGCTGTAGAAGTCGTAAGAGTTCGCGGGTGCTTCGACGGCCCCGGAATCGCTGGGGTCTGCTTCGGCAAGTTCGTTGCCGTGGGCCTTCTTCTTGGTGGGTTTGACGGTTTGCACGGTCGGCGCATCCGTGTCGGCGTGCCGATCCTTGAAATACACCACGCCGGCGACGGCGAGGCCAATGGCAAGGCCCGTAGCGGCGCCCATCCAGCCCGAGAAGCCGCTCGCTGCTCTGCGCTTGGGTTTGTAGTCTCGTGCCACTGTGTGCCGTTACATGGTGTCGGGCGCTGATACGCCCAACAAGTCGAGACCGTTGCGGATGACCACCTGTGTCGCCTGCGCGAGATTCAAGCGCGCGTCGCGTAGCGGTGCATCGTCGACGATGAACTGATGCGCACTGTAGTAGGTGTGAAAGTCGTTCGCGAGGTCTCGCAGGTAATGCACCAGGGTGTGCGGCGCGCGCTGCACGGCGCATTGCAGAATGATTTCAGGAAACGATGCCAGGCGCTTGATGAGCTGCACCTCCTGGGGCTCGGTCAGCCTGCCGTAAGAGGCTGCGCCGCGCACGGCATCGTGAGCGACCCCGCGCTCCAGTAGTTGCCGCTGCACGCTCGCGACCCGGGCGTGCGCATACTGAATGTAGTACACCGGGTTGTCGTTGGAGCGTGCCTTCGCCAACTCCAAATCGAAGTCCAGATGCTGGTCGTTGCTGCGCATGACATAGAACAGGCGCGCCGCATCGTCTCCGACTTCCTCGCGGAGCTCGCGCAGCGTGACGTAATCGCCGGAGCGCTTCGACATCTTGGCCTTTTCGCCGCCGCGAAACAGGGATACGACTTGGATCAGACGCACTTCGAAACATTCGGGCGGTCCGCCCAGCGCCTCGAGGCCGGCGCGCAATCGGACGATGTACCCGTGATGATCGGCGCCCCAGACGTACAGCAGATGTTCGAAGCCGCGCTCGCGCTTATTCAAGACAAAGGCGATGTCGGAGGCGAAATAGGTTTTGACCCCATTGTCGCGCACCATGACGCGATCCTTCTCGTCGCCGAAGGCCGTGCTCTTGAACCACAGGGCACCGTCTTTCAAGTAGGCAAGTTCGGATTGCTTCAATGTCTCGATGGCACGATCGATGGCGCCGCTGTCACTCAGCGAGCGCTCGGAGAACCAGGAATCGAAGGTGACGCGGAATTCGGTGAGGTCCTCGCGAATGTCCGCCAAGATGCCGTCGAGCGAGAACTTCAATACCTGGAGGAACCCCGCGTCTCCGATCAGTTCGCGCGCGCGATGGATGACGGCATCGATGTAGATGTCCTTGTCGCCACCCTGGGGTTCGTCGAGGGGCAGATCCTTGAGCACCTCGGCGGCGGAGTGCTTGAGGGCAACGCCTTCTGCCGCGAACAACCGTGCGGCGATGGGGGCGATGTAGTCGCCGACATAGGCGTTCGCGGGAAAGGTGAGCTGCTCGCCGCAATGTTCCAAATAGCGGAGCCAGGTGCTGACCGCCAAGATGTCCATTTGCCGTCCGGCATCATTGATGTAGTACTCGCGGGTGACGCGATATCCCACCGCCTCGAGCAGGTTGGCGAGGGACGCACCGTAGGCGGCGTGCCGGCCGTGGGCGACGTGCAGCGGGCCCGTGGGGTTGGCGGAGACGAACTCCACCAGCACGGAATGACCGGCGCCGAATTGCGAGCGGCCGTAGGCCTCGCCATGCTCAAGCATCTTGCCGAGTTCGGTGTGGTACGCATCGTCCTTAAGGAAAAAGTTGATGAAGCCGGCGCCGGCGATCTCGACTTTCGCAATGGCCGGATCGGCGGCCAGCGCAGCCAATAAAGCTTGCGCGATTTTGCGCGGATTCTGCCGCGTCGCCTTCGCCAGCTGCATCGCCAGGTTGCTGGCGAAGTCCCCGTGCTGTGCGTCGCGGGTGCGCTCTATCTCGATGGGTGCAGCGTGCAGGGTCGCGGGTACCACGTCGGCGGGGAGTGCCGAAAGCGCCTGGCGCAGCAAAGTGTCGATCAACGTTTTCAAGGCGGGTCCATTCTGTACGAAATAAAGGGTCGGCAGTTTACCGCTGCGCGTGCCGCGACGCGCGTCCGCTTGAGGCGGCGCTTCAATCGACTTCCAGGGGATCGACGTCGATGGACCAGCGCAGGCCGGTCGGGCCCGGGAGAGCCTCGACTTGCGGTAACCAGCGGGCGAGAAAACGCTGCAAGGAGGGGCGGGCGGCGGTTTCGATGAGGACGTGGGCGCGAAAATGATCGGCGCGCCGCGCCATGAGAGCCGTGGCGGGTCCGGACACCTTGACCCCGGCGTCACCGACTTGGTGGCCAAGCTCGGCAGCGGCGCGCAGAAAGGCGTTCAGCCCGCCATTGTCCTTGGCCTCGGCCCGGAGCAGCGCCAGCCGTGAATACGGCGGCCAGGAGGCTGCACGCCGTTCCTCCAGCGCGCCGGCGGCAAATCCCTCATAGCCCTCCGCAATGAGCCGGGTCAGCAAGGGATGCTCGGGGAACTGCGTTTGAATCAAGACTTCGCCGGGACGGGTCGCGCGGCCGGCTCGGCCCGCCACCTGGGTGATGGTCTGGGCCAGGCGCTCGGTGGCCCGGAAATCGCTGGCGAACAGGCCTTGGTCGGCGTCCAGGATCACCACCAGGCTGACCTCGGGAAAGTGATGCCCCTTGGTGAGCATCTGGGTGCCGACGAGTATGCGCGCCTCGCCGCTGTGTACACGGTCGAGGACGGTCTCCATCGCCCCCCGTGCGGAGGCGGTGTCACGGTCCAGACGGGCGAGGGGAGCGTCGGGAAACAATCTGACGAGCGTCTCTTCAACTCGTTCGGTTCCCTGGCCAACGGGATTGAGGGGTTGCAGGCAACTGCCGCAGGAAAGGGGGACGGGGGCGGTGGCGCCGCAGTGATGGCAGCGCAGTTGTGCGGCGCGTCGATGCAGGGTCATGCGCGCATCGCAATGGGCGCAGGGCGCGACCCAGCCGCAGGCGTTGCAGAATAGGCAGGGGGCGTAGCCGCGGCGGTTCAAAAAGACGATGACCTGGCCGCCCGCGGCGAGGTGGCGCTCGATGGCCTGCATGGCGGGCTGGGACAGTCCTTGTTCGCTGGCGTGCTTGCGCAAATCCACCAGGGCCATGCGGGGTGCGCGGGCGGCTCCCGGGCGCTGCGGGAGAATCAGTTTGGCGTAACGTCCCTGCGCCACGTTGTCCAAACTTTCGAGCGAGGGAGTCGCTGAGCCCAAGATGATGGGAACCCCGGCCCGTTGGGCGCGAAAGACGGCGAGATCGCGCGCCGAATAGCGGAATCCCTCCTGCTGCTTGTAGGAGGCGTCGTGCTCCTCGTCCACCACGATGAGGGCGAGACGCGGCAGTGAGGTGAAGACGGCCGAGCGCGTCCCGATGACAATGCGGGCTTCGCCGCTGTGCGCCGAGCGCCAGGCATCGCGCCGCTCGGCGCCGGTGAGCCCGGAATGCAGCACGGCGATGCCGGCGCTGAAGCGGCGGCGAAAGCGGTCCACGAGTTGCGGCGTGAGGGCGATCTCGGGCACCAGAACCAGCGCCTGGCCGCCGGCGGCAATGGCCGCGGCAATGACGCGCAAATACACCTCGGTCTTGCCGCTGCCCGTGATTCCATACAGCAGGTGGGCGGCAAACTGCCCCAGGGAGGCCAGCAGCGCGTCCACCACCACCGTCTGCGCCTCAGTGAGCGTCACCTCGCTGGGGTGCAGTTCAAACTGGGCAGGTCGAGGCAGGACCCGTTCGACCTGCGCCCAGCCGCGCTCCGCCAAGGCTTTGAGCAGTGCCGGCTTGAAGTCCACCGCCACCTCGTCCTCCGTGGCGCTGGAGCGTTCTCCCAGCCAGTGCAACAGCGCTCGCTGCTGAGGCGCGCGCCGGCCCGTAGCGCTCGCCAATTCGTGCCGTCCGGCCTCGCTGAGGCTCCAGTACTCCGCGACCGCCTCGGCCGACTGACCGGTGCGCAGTGCCATCGGGAGGGCGGCCGCGATGACCTCTCCCAGCGGGTGATGATAGTAATCGGACGCCCAGCGCAGCAGTTCGAGGGTGACTGGGTCGAACACCGGCGTGACATCCAGAAGTTCCGACGCGGCCTTGAGCTTCTCGGGGGCAATGGCCGATTCCTGGGATACCCCCACGAGTACACCGATCAGCTGCCTGCGGCCGAAGGGCACCCGTACCCGGATCCCCGGATGCAGCGTCTTGCCGGCGGGGTCATCGGGCGGCAAATAATCGAAAATCCGCCGCAGTGGTGTGTCCAGCGCCACCTGCAAGATCGTCGTTGCTTTTTTCCACAATTCCTGTGGATAAGTCTGTTGAGAAGCCGGGACCATTTACCCTAAGTGCTCGTTCTGTTTCGGGTCCTATTCAATTTGGCGAAAATCCGCTCGAAATCGAAGTAAAACATTTGAAATCAATGGGTTGCAATATCCTCTGGATGCGGCGATGAGATGTCGATTGCAAATGTTGCAAGGGAAGTCATCGGCGATGTGCGTAAGTCGCTGATCTTGCGCGGACCAGAGGGGTCGCCGGAGGCCACTGCCGTACCCAGAAGGCTGCCTTTACAGACGTCCACCATGGCCGGTCAACCCCACGCCGAGTTAGGCGTTTATACAGGGTATGCAATGGATCGTCGACGCTTGAGAGGACGAGATATGCCCCGCTTTGATACGCTTCCGCACGCTGGGATGGTCTGGGATGTTCCGGCTCCAGCACGCGGGGGAGCGGTTCTGGACCAAACACGAGAGCTCGATAAGTTTCTGGCTGAGATCGAGCGCCGCGCTTTTCGCATGGCGCAGGTCGCCTTGCGCGACCCCGACGATGCCATGGACGTGGTGCAGGATGCCATGTTGAAGCTGGCGCGTAATTACGGTGCCAAGCCTAGCGCAGAGTGGCGGCCGCTGTTCTATCGCATCCTCGAGAATGGTATCCGGGATTTGCAGCGCCGCCGGACGGTGCGCAAGAAATTCATGGTGTGGCTGCCGGGCGCCAAGGAAGACCCTGACAACGAGGCTCAGGATCCGCTGGAGAACGTCGCGGACGGTGGCCTGGATGCGCCCGAGATATTGATGCAGGACCAGGCCATGCAGAAGCTGGAAGGGTCTTTGCGTGCGTTGCCGGCTCGGCAGCGCGAGGCGTTCATGCTGAGAAATTTCGAGGGCTTGGATGTGGCCGGAACGGCGACCGCCATGGGGTGCTCCGAGGGCAGCGTCAAGACCCATTATTCGCGCGCCGTGCATGCGTTGCGCGAGCAGTTAGGCGAGGTATGGTGATGAACGAACATACACCTGAGAGCGGTCTGGAAGCGCGGAGCCGCGAGCTGTTTCACGACAGCGTCGACGCGCTGGATATGCGGGTACGGTCGCGTCTGACCCAGGCCCGGCATGCGGCCTTGGAAGCCGCGGCCGCGCGTAAGCCCTGGTTCCTGCGACTGCGTGTGTGGACACCGGCCGCAGGAGTGACGGCTGCCGCGCTGCTGGGCGCGACGTTGTGGTTCGGCATGCCGCACACCAGCCACGGCCCCATGGGCGCCGATCAGCCCAACTTGGAAGATTTGGACATGGTAGCGTCGAGCGACGAAGGCTCGGGAGATGCCATGGAGATGCTGCAGAATGATCTGGATTTTTACGATTTCGCCGACAAGGCGGCTTCCGATCCGTCAGCCTAAGTTGGACTTCGGTTGAAGGTGACAGGCTACTGGTGGGTGGCGGGATTGATCCTGTGTGGGCTGGCCTTCGCGGCTCCGCCGCCGGGTGCGCCCGCCGCCGGTTCGCCGGCCGCCGGTTCGCCGCAGCCGCCGGCCGCGGGGCAAGGCCAGTCGCGCACGGGCGCGCCGAATGACGACTTCATCGAATTTTTGGGTGCTGATGATGTTGGAGATGCCGCGTGGTGGGAATTCTTGAAAAAATCAGCGCCGCACAGAGCAAAGCCTCCGGCACCGCCGCCGTCGCAGGATTCCAAGTCATGATCAAGGCCTTGGTGATCTGTACGTGTCTATTCGTCGCCGCGACGACTGTGAGCTATGCGCAGAACCCGCAGGCGCCGGCTCCGCGCGAGTGGCAGTCGCTGTCCCCCGAGCAGCAACACTTGCTGCAAAACTATCAGGACAAATGGAATACGCTGCCTCCCGACAAGCAGGAGGCGTTGAGCAAGGGCAGCCAGCGCTGGCTTTCCATGACTCCCGAGCAAAGATCGGGAGCGCAACAGCGTTTCGGTCAGTGGCGCGCCATGCCGCCGGAACAGCGTCAAGAACTGCGTCAGCGTTGGCAGCAGTTCAAGAGCCTGCCTCCGGAACAGCAGCAACGGGTTCGGGAATCTTTTCAACGCTTCAGGCAAATGCCGCCGGAACGTCGCCAAGAGTTGCGGCGCCAGTGGCATCAAATGAGTCCCGAGCAGCGGCGTAATTTCACACATCGGGCGCCGCCGCCCGCGAGCCGGCCACGAGGCCGTTGATGTCGCCGTCCTCGGCGGGGCGCTGGACGTTGAGCGCAATCTTCCCAGAGGCACCAAGAAGGTGACTGTACGCATCCCGAAACTGCAGGTCTGAGTCGCAGTACGCCGCGCTTATACGTGCGTGCCGCCAGCGCCAGGGAATTGGGCTACACTCGGGCTTGGCGGCTCGAGGACTCCTCTTGGCGATCTATCATCTGACGGTACATATCATCTCGCGGGCGCGCGGCCAGAGCGCGGTGGCGGCTGCGGCTTACCGCGCCGGCGATCTGCTTCGAGACGAGCGTTATGGCGTCACCCACAACTATGTCGGTAAGCGCGGCATCGTGCACTCGGAGATCATGGCGCCCGAGGAAATTCCCAGCTGGGTGCGCAATCGCGAAGCGCTATGGAACCGGGTGGAAGCCGCCGAATTCAGAAAGGACTCGCAGTTGGCCCGGGTAGTCGAGGTCGGCTTGCCCATCGAGTTGGCCGTCGGCGAACGCCTGGCGCTGGTCCGGGATTACATTGCGACGGAATTCGTCGCGCAGGGAATGGTGGCCGACTTCTGCATCCGCGGGCAGGCGCACAATCCGCATGCGCAAATTTTACTGACCTTGCGCGGAGTCACCGTGGAGGGCTTCGGACCCAAACAGCGGTGTTGGAATGGCAAAGCCGTTTTGCACCGCTGGCGGGCCGCTTGGGCGGAGTGTGCCAACGACCATTTGGCCCGGGCCGGACATGCCGTGCGCATCGACCATCGCACCCTCGAGGCGCAGCAAATAGAACTCATGCCGGGACGCAGAATCGGCGTCGCCCGCGAGCGGCGCAATGACGCGTCGCTGCCCGAGCATCTGGTAGAGCGTCTCGCCGAACAGCAGCGCATTGCCAGAGACAATGGCGACACCATGCTCACCGACCCCACCGTCGCGCTGCGAGCACTGACGCATCAACGACCGATATTCACGGAGGCTGAGCTCGACCAGTTTCTACTGCCGCGAACTCAGGATACGGACCAGTTCGATGCCGTTCTGCAAGCTGTGAAGCTCTGCCCGGACCTCATTCGGCTGGCTCCCGGCCAGGACGGCGCGGCTCGCTTCACCTCGCGGGACATGGTGGAGGCGGAACGCTCCCTGGTGCGGCGCGCCGTATCCATGGCGTCGCGGCGGGGGCACGGCGTTCCGCCGGATCAACGCGGTGCTGTGGATGATGAATCCTGGCGACAGGCGTTCGATGATCTGGTCGGAGACGGCGACATCAAGACGCTGGTGCTGCCCGATCACCATAAGACCACGTTGTTGGCCGCAGCCCATCGCACCTGGGCGGCAAACGGCTTGACGGTGGAGGGCACGGCTTCGTCGCGCCGGGCGGCAGAGCTGCTCGAGAGCAGTACGGGCATCAAATCGCGCAGCCTGGCCGACTACGAGAGCCAATGGGAAAGCGGCGGCGAGCTTGGCCGCGAATCCGTGTTGGTGCTCGATGGCGCACAGGGGCTTGGCCTCAAACAGCTCGAGCGGCTGCTGGCCGCGGCCGACCGGGGGCGGGCGAAGGCCGTGCTGGTGGCACAGGCTCATAAGCTCGAGGCGATGAAGGTGGATTCGCCGTTTGATACCGTGCGGCGTGCCATAAACGTTGAATAGTGGCATATAGGTCGACTATCTTAAGTACTGTGTCATGGAGCCGATGATCCAACATAAGCTTCACTCGGTCGATTGGGCTGACGATCTGGCCGTCGTCGCGCAGGAATATCCGTTGTCCCAGCAGATTCTGCGGACGGATGTGTCCGGAATGCCCTTGGAATGGATTGATTACCGCGAAGCGGCCCGTCTCTATCACACCGAGCAGGTCGCCTACACCTGCGGTACCCTGCTGTATCGCCTCTTCGGCGGCACTTGTGCCAGGACGGGCTTGCGTACCACGGTGGACGTGAATTCCATTATTGCCACGTTGGGACACACGGGAAATCCCGGTAATTTACGCGGCGCAGATTACACGCCGCCGCTCAACAATCAGACTCTGTTTCGGCGCGATGCGTATTTATGTTTGTATTGTGGATCGCGGTTTCCCTACAGTCTGCTGTCACGCGATCATGTGACACCGTTCAGCCGCGGCGGCCTGGATTTGTGGAGCAATGTCGTGTCCGCCTGTCGACGGTGCAATAATGCCAAGGCGTCCCGCACCCCCGAGCAGGCCGGCATGCAGTTGCTGGCGGTGCCGTTCATCCCGACTTATGCGGAATATATTTTCCTCAAAGGACGCCGGGTTCTCGCGGACCAAATGGAATACTTGATCGCGCATTTTCCTCGCTCCAGCCCGCTGCATGAGCGAATGCAACGCTGGCCGATGTAAATGCATCGGTTCCTGTAAATGCACCGGCTCCTCTAAATGCAGACCGCCTCGCCAGCGGGCCTCGTGTACCACATCGACGCGAGCTACTTTATTTTCCGCGCCTACCACTCGATGCCGCCCGATATGGCGGATCCCGACGGCAATGCGACGCATGCGTTGTACGGTTTCGCCCGCTTCATTTCCGATTTACTGGAACAGACCCGGCCGGAGCGCGTCGGCGTGGCTTTCGACATCAGCCTGCGCAGCGAGACCTCGTTCCGCAACAGCATTTATCCCGCGTACAAGGCCAATCGCGAGGCGCCGCCGGTGGATTTGGAACGGCAATTCGAGCTGTGCCGCGAATTCTGCCGTCACATGGGATTGGCGGAATTCGCGAGCTCCGAGTATGAAGCCGACGACATCATCGGCACCATGGCGGTCCGCGCCCGCGCCGCCGGTCTGCGTAATGTCCTCGTCACACGCGACAAGGACTTGTCCCAGTTGATACGCGAGGGGGATGTCTTCTGGGACTACAGCGGCAACACGCGTTATCACTATCACGACATCGGACCGAGGTTCGGCGCCATCCCCGAGTTGATCGCGGATTTTCTCGCGTTGACCGGAGACTCGGTGGACAACATTCCGGGCGTGCCCGGCATCGGCAAGAAGACGGCCGCGGAATTGTTCGCGATGTTCGGCTCTCTGGATGAGTTGTATGACAATCTCGCGCGAGTGGCCGGCATGAGGCTGAGAGGAGCTGCGTCCGTCGCCGCCAAGCTTCTGGCCCACAAGGAAGCGGCCTACCTGGCGCGGAGGCTGACCGGCATCGTGTGCGACATGCCGCTCGACTTCACCTTGGACCAGTTGAAGCGCAAGGCACCCGACCATGATCGCCTGACGGAGTTCTTCGACCGGCATGGCTTCGGGAATATTTTGCGCCAACAGTCGCGGCGTATCGCGGGCGCGCACACAACCCTCTAAACTGTGCCCCCTTAAGTCGCGCCGGGGAGTAACGCAGTGGCCCAGAAGAATATTCAATCCGATTTGCGGAAAGACCAGGTGTTTCCTGCCTCATCGGACTTTCGTCGCAAGGCGACGCTGAAAGCCGCGGATTTCGCGGCCCTGTACAAGAAGGCGGCGGAAGACTACGTGGGCTTCTGGGCCGATCTGGCGGTCGCGGAAATCGCCTGGCAGAAGCCGTTCACCATCCCTTTGGACGATGCCGATGCGCCGAATTTCCGTTGGTTCGTCGACGGGGAATTGAATGTCTCGCACAACTGCCTCGACATTCACTTGGAGACAGCCGGCGACAAGGTGGCCATCCTATTCGAGGGTGAGCCCGGCGATGTGCGCAAGCTGACGTACCGCGAATTGCATGCCGAAGTCTGTCAATTTGCGAATGCACTCAAGGCCTTTGGGATCGCCAAGGGCGATCGCGTGGTCATTTACCTGCCCTTGATTCCTGAAGCCGTGATTGCCATGCAGGCCTGCGCCCGCATCGGCGCCGTTCACTCGGTGGTGTTCGGCGGCTTCTCAGCCAATGCGGTGAAGGACCGTATCGAGGACGCCGGAGCGAAACTGGTGATCACCGCCGATGGCGGCTGGCGCGGCGGCCACGCGGTAAATTTGAAGGCAGCGGTTGATCAAGCCTTGGACGGCGGCTGCGCGACGGTGGAAAACGTCATCGTCTATCGACGCACTGGCACGGCCTGTGAGTTGCGGGCCGGCCGCGACACTTGGTGGCACGATGCCGTTGCCGGCCAGGACGCGGCCTGCACGCCTGAGTGGGTGGACGCGGAGCATCCGCTTTTTCTCCTGTATACCTCGGGTTCCACGGGCAAACCGAAGGGCATTCAGCATTCGACTGCCGGGTACTTGCTCAACGCCAAGATGTCGACGCGTTGGACCTTCGATCTAAAAGACGACGATGTGTTCTGGTGCACGGCGGACGTGGGTTGGGTGACGGGGCATACCTACGTGGCCTACGGTCCGCTGGCTGCGGGCGCGACGTTGGTGATGTACGAGGGGGCGCCTATGTTCCCCGACGGCGGACGCTTCTGGAAAATCTGCGAAACGCACGGCGTGACCATTTTCTATACGGCGCCCACGGCGATTCGCGCCCTCATGAAATTGGGCGATGCCATTCCAGCCAAGTACGACTTGAGCAAGCTGCGGCTGCTCGGCAGTGTGGGTGAGCCCATCAACCCCGAGGCATGGATGTGGTACTACCGCACTATCGGTAAGAAGCGCTGCCCCATCGTCGATACTTGGTGGCAGACCGAAACCGGCTCCATCCTGATGACCCCCATTCCGGTGGTGACGCCGGCCAAGCCCGGCTCCTGCGCGAAACCGCTGCCCGGCATCTTCGCGGATATCGTCGATGAGGAGGGCCGGTCGGTGAAGGCGGCCAATGCCGGCGGTTATCTGGTGATCAAGCGGCCGTGGCCGTCCATGCTGCGCACCATCTGGGGCGACAACGAGCGGTACCTGAAGACCTACTGGGAGAAGTATTCCAATCGCTTCTACGTGGCCGGCGACTCGGCCAACCGCGATGCCGATGGTTACTACTGGATCATGGGGCGCGTCGATGACGTGCTCAATGTGGCGGGGCATCGGCTGGGGACCATGGAAATTGAATCTGCTCTCGTGGCGCACCCGAAGGTGGTCGAGGCGGCGGTGGTCGCCAAGCCTCATGATATCAAGGGTGAGTCGGTGTTCGCGTATGTCGTGCTCAACGTCGACCGGCCTCAAGGGGACAGCGCTCAAGCGCTGATAGAGGAATTGCGCTCGTGGGTGGCCCAACAGTTGAGCCCAATCGCCAAGCCGGACGATATTCGTCTCACCGATAATTTACCGAAGACGCGCTCGGGCAAAATCATGCGGCGCTTATTGCGGGCTATCGCCCGCGGTGAGGAAATCACTCAAGACGTTTCCACTCTGGAGAACCCCGCCATCCTCGAGCAACTGCGCGGCGAGCCCGGGGCGGGTTCCGTGCCGGTGGGCTCCAAAGTAAAGCGTGTGTCCAAGGGAAAAGTGAGGTCCAAGGGGAAGGCTAAGGCGAAGACGGTCAAAGCCAAGCCGGCCAAGGCCAAGGCCAGGGCCGCCAAGCCTAAGACAAAGGGTGTTAGGACCCCGGCGGCAAGTCGCGGTAAGGCGAAGGCCGCCGCGAGGAGCAAGGTAAAGCCGAAGGCGGTGATTCGGACCAAGAAGTCGGGACGCAAAGCGCGCGGCAAGAAATAGCAAGGAGCGAACATGCTGATACTGATTGTGGGCCTGGTAATTTTCCTCGGCATGCACTCGGTGGTGATCGTTGCCCCGCAGTTGCGTGCGAGCGCGGTTGCTCGGTTGGGCGAAGGACCGTGGAAGGGCGTGTATGCCCTGATCTCGCTTTTCGGCTTCGTGCTCATTTGCTATGGTTTCGGTATGGCGCGGCTATCGCCAGTGGTGCTGTACACACCGCCGCATTGGATACGCCACGTCACCTTCTTGGTGATGCTGCCGGTATTTCCGCTCATCCTTGCAGCGTATTTGCCGGGCCGCATCAAGACGGCGCTGAAGCACCCCATGCTGGCTGCCGTGAAATTTTGGGCGTTGGCCCATTTGTTGGCCAACGGTACATTGGCCGATGTGCTGCTCTTCGGGGGCTTTCTTGCCTGGGCGGTGGCCGATCGAATTTCCCTGAAGCGTCGAGTGCAGGTGGTGCACACGGCTCCGCCCGGCAAATTCAACGATCTACTGGCGGTGATCGTGGGCCTGGCTCTCTACGCAATTTTCATCGGTTGGGCTCACGTTCGATTGTTCGGCGTATCGCCGCTTGGTTAGCGACGCCACGCCGGCGGTGCCGACCTTCGCGGATGTCGAAGCGGCCGCGGCGCGACTTGCAGGACACGCCCACCGCACCCCCGTGATGACATCACGTCTGGTCGACGAGGCGACCCGCGCAACCGTGTTTTTCAAGTGCGAGAATTTTCAGCGCATGGGTGCATTCAAGTTCCGCGGCGCCTTCAATGCCCTGTCGCGGCTCGCACCGGAGTTACGGGCCCGGGGAGTCATCGCGTTTTCGTCGGGCAACCACGCTCAAGCGGTGGCTCTTGCCGCGCGCCTACTGGGCATTCGTGCCGTTATCGTCATGCCGCTAGACGCGCCTGTGTCCAAAATGGAGGCGACACGTGCTTATGGCGGCGAGGTGGTGACCTACGATCGCTACCGGGAGAATCGCGAGGAAATAGCGCAGCGGCTGGCGAACGAGCATGGCTCGGTGGTGATTCCGCCCTTCGACCACGCCGATGTCATCGCGGGGCAGGGGACGGCAGCCATGGAGCTATTCGAGGATACCGGCCCCTTAGACAGCTTGTTCGTTTGTCTCGGCGGGGGAGGCCTGCTGGGCGGCTCGGCATTGGCGGCCAAGGCGTTGGCTCCAGCCTGCGCCGTCTATGGCGTCGAGCCTGCGGCCGGCAACGACGGGCAGCAATCGTTGCGCCAGGGCGCCATTGTGCATATCGATGTCCCCAAAACCATTGCCGATGGGGCACAGACGCAGGCGTTGGGTCGGTTGACCTTCGAGATCATTCGGCGCGACGTCGCCGATATATTGACTGCCACCGACGCAGAACTGCTTGATTGCATGCGCTTCTTCGCCACGCGCATGAAAATCGTGGTCGAGCCCACGGGCTGTCTGGGCTTTGCGGCGGCTCGCGCTCTCGGCAGGAAACTGGCAGGTCAGCGAGTCGGCGTGATCATCAGCGGCGGCAATGTCGACGGCGACCGCATGGCGAACTTGCTTCAGACCGCGGATCCTCTGAAGTACTTGTAACATCTCGCTGATTCTTTTCTGCAATAATTTTCCCACTGTTAGATCGGGCAGGGGTAAGCCCTGCTCAATCCCGACTTGTATCCCGTGGTTCGCCAAGGCGGACCCCCTTGAATTTCTTCAATCAATTGCGAGATCCGGCATGAAACTGCAAGTAGCGTTGTTGGCGTTGATAGGACTGACTCCCGTGGTGGGCTTTTGCGATGACCCGCCGCCGCCTCCGCAAGACGTATGGACGGGAAAGGGCCAGGCCGGCTACACCTCATCGCAGGGCAACTCCGAATCGAAGGCGGCCAACGCCGCGTTGGACGCCGCCCTCGTCGACGGTCCCTGGCAGCATTCGCTGCACCTAGCGGGTCTCTACGGCCAGAGCGCAGGCATCGTCGCAGCCGAGCGCTGGGAGACGGGATGGCAAACGAACTATGACCTGACCAGCCAGCTGTATACCTTCGGCGGCCTGCGATATCAGCATGACATGTTCAGCGGCTTTGAATATCAGGCCAGCGTCACCGCGGGCATGGGTTACAAACTCTTCAACAGCGATGCGACCAAGCTGGACGTGCAAGTGGGTGCGGGCTACAAAACCTTTCGCCCCGAAGTTCTGATCGATGACCCGGATGGCAGCGGTCGCGTGATCGCTCGCGACGTGCAGCCCACCGAGAGCGGCGCCATCGGCACCGTAGGCGTTAACTATGCTCAGGTACTCACCAAAACCACGACGCTGACTGACAAGCTACTGGTCGAGTCCGGGTCCGACGACACCCTCATAACCAACACCTTGGCGGTGGCGGTGAAAGTATCCACCAAGTTGGCGCTGAGCTTGGGTTACAACGTTCAGGACAACACGACGCCGGCCGCCGGCGCGAAGCACGTCGATACTCTGGAAACGGTCAATTTGGTGTACGCGTTCTGAGGTGATGCCGCTCAACGCATCGCGCCGTGTGGGACGGCGCGATGCGTTGCTTGCCAATTCGGCGCGTGGGCGCAGATACTCATTCAGTCGGTTCGTCATTAAAAAGGAGTTCGAGTCATGAGCATCGGCGCTGAATTCAAAGAATTTGCCATGAAGGGCAATGTGATCGATCTGGCGGTGGGCGTCGTGATCGGCGCTGCCTTCGGCAAGATCGTGTCCTCCTTCGTCGGCGACGTCATTATGCCGCCCCTGGGCCTGTTGATCGGCGGCATCAATTTCAGCGAACTCGCCATCAAGCTGGGCACCGACCCCAAGGGCGCCCCGGTATTGCTCAAGTACGGCTCGTTCGTACAGACCATTCTCGACTTCCTCATTATTGCCTTCGTGATTTTTGTTGCCATCAAGGGCATCAATAAGCTGAAGAAGCCGCACCCCGCCGCCCCCGACGCGCCGCCGCCCCGTCAAGAGGTCCTTCTCGAAGAAATCCGCGACGCGCTGCTGAAGCGCTAACTCGCTTGCGCAGGCTCGTCCTCGCGAGCGGCTTGGGTGTCGGCCTGGGTGCAGCGGCGGTGCTCGCGCTATGGGCGCGGCCGCCTGACCTGATTCGAGTTGGCGCGAATTACACCGCTAAGATCGTCTGTTCGAATGCTTTTCTGACCAAACGCGATCCGGCGGACGTTTTCGCAACGGATGTGCAGGCGCCTGGACATCCTCTCCTCAAGCTCATGCGCATCGACGTCGACCGGATACATGGTCTGGTGCGGGCAGGGCTGTTCGGGTTCATCGGTGATGGCCTGGCGGTCGCCACACCGGGAAAGGGCTGCGCGGTGGTGCCCGACGGGCGAATCGACGCGTTGTGGAAGCCGCGAACTGCCGAGGTCGACCCGCTCATATCGTCGGCAACCGGCGATGCCGAGGCTGCCGTCGTCCCTGCCTTGCAACACCTGGCGGATGACGATGCGCTGGCGGGTCCCGGCATGCGAGCCATCGTGGTGATTCATGACGGCCACGTTGTCGCCGAGCGCTACGCGCCGGGCTTCGACCGCGACACGGTACAGCTGGGCTGGTCGATGACCAAGAGTGTCACGGCGGGCTTGATCGGCTTGCTGGTCAAGGATGGACGCCTGCAGCTCGATGCTCCAGCCGGATGGACGAGGCAGGACGGCGGCGAGCGCATTTCCATTGCTGACCTTCTCAGCATGACCAGCGGTCTGGAGTTCAACGAAGGTTACGGCGCCGTGTCCGATGTCACCCGTATGCTCTACCTCGAACCCGACATGGACGAGTTTGCCCGCGGGAAGCCGCTCGTTCACGCTCCCGGCGCGGTTTGGAGCTATTCCAGCGGCACGGCCGTCATGTTGGCTCGCATATTCCAAAACACCGCGCGTCCGGATCCTCTCGGGTACCTACGCACTCGCCTGTTTGGGCCACTCGGCATGTCGAGTGCAGTCATCGAGGCCGACGAGTCCGGTAATTTGGTGGGCTCTTCTTACATGTATGCCACGCCGCGCGATTGGGCGCGGTACGGACAATTGCTCGCGCAGGATGGTGTCTGGAATGGGGATGAGATATTGCCGCGTGGCTACGTCGCCATGATGAGCTCCCCCGTGGCGTCGTCGGGGGGCGAGTACGGCCATGGCATGGTGTGGCGCTGGGCCACGCACAGCGACAAGCCGGGCGTGAACCCCGACGCAGCCTATGGCATCCCCGAGGACACGTTTTGGATGTCAGGCCATGACGGGCAGTACGTTGCCATCATTCCGTCGCGGCAATTGGTGATTGTCCGCATGGGCCTTACGCCCACGCGGCTGCTGTACCACCCCGAGCCCCTGGTAAGCGCCATGGTCGGTGCTGCCCAAGTCACGCCGTCGTACCGCCAAGCTAGGCTTGCTTCAAACGGCCGCGCCGAAAGTCGGCAATGATTTCCCGGGCTGCATTGTGTCCCGGAGCGCCGGTGACACCCCCGCCGGGGTGCGTGCCCGAGCCACACATGTACAAGCCCTTGAGCGGTCCGCGATAGTCGCCGTGGCCCAGCATGGGGCGCGCGGAAAATAGTTGGTCCAGGCTGAGGGCGCCGTGAAATATGTCGCCGCCGATCAAACCGAAAGTGCGCTCGAGATCCAGAGGACTCATGATTTGGCGTCCCAACACGGACGCCTTGAAATTCGGCGCATGGCTGTTCACCAGATCGATCATCACGTCGGCGACCTCCTCCCGATGGTCGTCCCATGAGGCGCCATTGGGCAGTTCGGGCGCCACATGCTGGCAAAATAAACTGGCGACATGTTGGCCCGGAGGGGCAAGGCTGTCGTCCAAGGTGGAGGGAATCAGCACTTCGACGATGGGCTGCTTCGACCAGCCGCCGGACTTGGCATCCAAGTAGGCCTTGTCCATGTACGCCAGGCTGGGGGCCATGATGATGCCGGAGGTATGGTGTTCCGCCGCGGCCCGACCGGGTAGCACGGTGAAGTCGGGCAGCTCCGAGAGGGCAACATTCATGCGGAACGTACCCGAGCCACAGCGCCAATGGCTAATGCGCTCGCGAAAATTCCGTTCGAGGGCCGAGGCGTCGATGAGCTTGCCGTATAAGAGCTTCGGATTAAGATTCGACACGACGCTGCGCGCCCGTATGGCTTCACCGGCTTCGGTGACCACGCCGACCGCCCGTCCCTGTTCGACAATGACTTCGCGCACCGCGCTCGACACGCGAATCTCGACACCGCGCTCGGCGGCAGCTTTGGACATGGCCTGCGAAATCGCGCCCATGCCGCCGATGGCATGACCCCACGCACCCTTCTTGCCGTTCACCTCGCCAAAAACGTGATGCAACAGGACGTAGGCTGAGCCAGCCGCGTAGGGGCTGGCGTAGTTGCCGACGATGCCGTCGAAACCATAGGCTGCCTTGATGGGCGCGCTCTCGAACCAGGTGTCCAGATAGTCGCCGGCCGATTTGACGAACAAATCCAAGAGCTCGCGGCGCATGGCCATGTCCAGTTTGGCAATGCGCTTGCCTAACTTCGCGCTGCGCAGCAGCTCGGGCAGCGCCTCCAGCCAACTACCGGCGGTGACGTTGGGGGGAGTTTCCAGGACGAGATCGCGCAGCACGTCGGCGATCACGTCGAGCCGTTCCGCGTAGTCGGCAAGACGCACGGCATCGCGTGCCGAGAACTTGCCGACCTCCGCCTCGGTTTTGCCCGCGCCGATTTTCAGGTACTGCCCGTCATCGAGTGGTAGGAAGTTCGACAGCTTGCGTTCCACGACGCGCAGCCCGTGCCGCGGCAGGTCGAGGTCGCGAATGACCTTGGGATTGAGCAGCGATACGGTGTAAGCCGCGACGGAGTTGCGAAAGCCAGGGTGAAATTCTTCGGTGACCGCCGCGCCACCGACGACGCCGCGACGTTCCAACACGGTGACCTTGAGGCCGGCCGATGCCAGGTAAGACGCGCACACAAGGCCGTTGTGGCCACCGCCGATAATAACTACATCCCGCATGGTCGAATCAGCCACGAGTCGCTCGTCCTTCTTGGTGGTGCTGCCAGCCCGGCGCCGGGGAGCGGTCCAGCCGGCTCTCCGGTATGAGATCGCGCATGCGCTTCGCAAAACTGCGCAGCGACACTTCATTCTTGCCCAGCGGTCCAGGCGCATAGCTGCGCGACTGCATTCCGGTTTGCACGCGCTCGATGAGCGTCTTGTCCTCGGCGCTCACCCGCCGATTGATGCGCCAATTCAAGTAACGCGCCGCGCGCATCTCCCGGCGCGTGTCCGGATGAGCGTAGGCGATTTCGCGAATCAGCGTCTCGGTGGGAGACACCGGAATTATTTGCATGAAATCTATCTGGTCCGGATAGATGTCGAACGCCACATTTGGCCACAGCTTGAAGTAAGTCCAGAGCCGCTGCCGCGAGTCGGGAAGATGGGGGGACGCCGGCAGAACGGATTGATACATGCGCTCAGAGCGTTGCGACGATGGGGTGTCGCGCAGGTAGCCCCACATCTTGTCCACCCAGCTCTGCGCCTCGACGCCGTAGCTCTGACCGAACAACCGGGTAAGGCCCGGGTGGGCGACCGTGATGTGCATGCCATCCGAGTAATTGTCGGTGACGTTCTTCCAGTTCACATGCCGGGTACGCAGGGTGACGCGGCCCATGGGCTGCAGTTCCTCGAGCCGGTAAGCGGCGAGTTCACTCTCATAGGGGGCGAGCATGTCCGCGACGCTGGGCAGGCCCGGTTTCAGGCGCACAAAAACGAAGCCTTTGTAGACCTCGATGTCCACCGGCTTGAGGCCGTAATGCTCGGCGGAGAAATCGTCGAATTCCTTGCGATGCGGAATGGTGGTCAGGCGGCCCTGCAGATCATAGGTCCAAGCGTGGTACGGGCAGACGATTCGTCCGGGACAATGTCCCGAAGACCCGTCCAGCAAGCGCGACGCCCGATGGCGGCACACATTGAAAAAGGCCTTCACTCCACCGTCGGGGCTGCGCACAGCCACTAACGGCTCGCCTAGAAAGTCGAGCGTGTGATAGTCGCCGGCATGCGGAATGTCGCTGAGATGGCACATGATCTGCCAGGAAGTCGCAAATATGCGCTCCTTTTCGACCTCGAGGAAATCGGCGTCGTGATAAATCCAGCCCGGCAAACTGAAGCCGTCGAGGTTCGTCGAGGGCGCGGCCGGCCGTTCGTGATCCACCAATCGCATTGCGTCCATTGTCGGCATACCCGCTCAAGCCGTTATTGAACGGTAGTATAACAAGGACCGAGCCAGCGTGCACTGACCGCGACGCCATGCCGACGCGGAAAATACCTGCCCGTCAGGGCGTCAGGACTTGCGCCGCACACCCCGGGTGGGTGCCGCCTTCTTGCCGCCGCGAGCGGCGCCGCGCAAGCTGGGAAATGCGCCATTGCACAAGGCGTCGACCCAGTCCTCGCACAGCGCAATGGCATCTCTAGGCTTGAAGGTGGTGTGGCTGAGGCTCAATTCCACCCACAAGCCATCCAGCAGTGCCGAGAGGGCGACGGCCGCCAGGCGCAGCTTGAACTGCGGCGCAGCACCCGATTGGGCCAGTTGCCCGAGGAGGGATTCCAGCGTCGAACGATATTTACCGTAAGTTCGGTCATGAACGGCGCGGATTTCAGGCGAATGCGCAACCATGCTCCAAAATACCAGCCATACGTTGAATAGCTCGGGATCGAGCAGTTCGGGAGCGAAGGAGGCGCGGAAGAACCCGGTCAGGCGCTCGCGCGCAGAGGCGTCACGGTCGGCGGACTGTGATTTGATCGAATCCTGCAGGGATAGCGCCAAGGTTTCGTAAGCTTCGGCCACCAATCCCGATTTGCTCGGAAAATGGTGATTTATGAGGCCAATGGATACGCCCGCCGCCGCGCTGATGCGACGGACGGAAACCCCTTCGTGGCCATGCTTTCTGAGACATTGCAGGGTTGCCTCTACCAGCGCTTCGCGCCGTACCGCCGGAGTCTCACGATGAAATTTTGGAGCTGATTTCTTTACCGCCATACCGCATCCCGTTTTATTTTCAGACCGACGCAGCATAGCCGACAGCACTCATGCTTGAGCACGAGAAAATAAATAACTGTGATAAGTGACAGCGTGCTTGAAATTATAAATAAGCGTCGAGGGCGTGTCGGAGTGAACGCCGCTCGCTGCTCATTCGTGCACGTAGTCGCCGATGCGGTCGGTCACGTACCGCCTGATGTCGAGATTCCAATCCTCCATGGGCGCAAAGTAACCGTGTTGGTGTACGCGGGCCTGAATACCTTCCTGCACGGACTCGCAAACCGTCCAGTCTTGCCGATTGACCAGATCCCAGAAGTCCACGGCGTCCCGCGGATCGAAGCCGGGCTTGTCGATCTCCCGCGGCTCGAAAAGAAAATGGCAAATGATGTGGGTGCGTTCGGGCCCGAGCGGCTGAAGCAGGAACGCGGCGACGTGGTCGCAGGCGACGCTCAAAAATAAATTGGGGTAAACCAGCTCGCCCTTGTGCCTTACCTGTTCGTCCTCGTCGAGGCCGGGGAAGGGCCGCCGCGAGGTGGTTCCCGTGTGGGTAAACGTATAGGCGCCGGCTCGATGCGGAACACCGCGCTCCCAATCCAGATTGGCTCCTCCGGCATCGCGAAAGGAGGGGACCAGAGCGCAGAGCTCGGGGTGCACGCCGCCGCAGTGATAGCACTCGTTGTAGTTCTCGCAAATGATCTTCCAATTCGACGCGACGTCGTATCGAAGGGTGTGGCCGACACGCAGGTCGGCGAGCGGATAGCGCTGCAAGCGCTGCGGGATTCCCGCCAACTGGTCGGCCAGTGGCTTGGCATCCGCTGGGCTTAGATTCAAGAACACGAATCCTCCCCAGGTATCCACGCCCACGGGATAGAGGGAGTATTCCTGCTTCTTGAAATCGGCGTCCGCTCCCAGGTGTGGTGCGGCAACCAGCGAGCCATTGAGATCGTAGGACCACTGGTGATACGGGCAGACAATGAGACGGCCGGCTGTGAGGCCGCCCGCCAACGGCACGCGCCCGGGCGCAACCTTGGCATCGGCATCGCGGCACAGGCGGGCGCCGCGATGTCTGCAAACGTTGTAGAAGGCGCGAAGCTGTCCCTCGCGGTTATGCACCAGAAGAATGCTCTCTCCCAGCACGTTGAGCACTCGGGCGTCGCCGGGGTGCGGCAGCTCTTCCTCGCGGCAGGCGGCAATCCACTCGCGGCAGAAGATTCTTTCCTTCTCGATGCGGAAAATATCCGCACTGCGATACCACGTGGTCGGCAAGGTGCGTTGCAGGCTCATGTGCGTCCCAAGCTCATAGGGGGAAGTCTCTACTGTAGGGGGTCTCGCCGGCTTGCATTTCGAACTCGCGCGCAAAGCGGTGGCCGCTGTGGACGGCGTGCACGATCGCTCCGGGAGCGAGCGCGTCGCCGATGCGCGTGATCGAGGCAATGCCCGCTTCCTTGAGCGCGTCACCGCGCCCCAGCAACTCATCGTACAGTTCCTGCCGAGGTTTGCGCATTCCCACCATCACCACCGAGCGACAGGGAAGATGTTTCTCTGCGCCGCTATACACGTCCGCCAACGTCA
>Ga0302310_10000918_pt1 | contig 26005 bp, 16 predicted proteins | sample III_Palsa_N1_2_FD_200451 | JGI IMG/M metagenome (GOLD analysis project Ga0302310, IMG submission 200451) | Peat permafrost microbial communities from Stordalen Mire near Abisko, Sweden - III_Palsa_N1_2 | ecosystem: Environmental > Terrestrial > Soil > Palsa > Peat permafrost | place: Sweden...
CAGGCCGCTGGTCTGCGCCTGGGCCAGGCTCGGCGCCGCCGACAGGGTAGCCGCCGAGGTGTCCACCGTCATGGTCGAGCCATAGAGGTTAACGCCGCTCTGCACGGTGGCGCCCGTGGCGGTGGTCAAGGTCGCGGAAGAGGTTGCCGTGGCATAGGTCAGCAGATGGTCGCCGCTCGCCGCCGAACCCGAGGGGGCGACGATATAGTAGTAACCGTTGGCCCCGGTCGTGGCCGAGCCGAAGGCCGCCCCGCCGATCACGGCGCTGACGTCAGCGCCGGACGCGGCCGCGCTCCCGTTGTTGGTGTAGGCGAAGCCGGAGACGGCCTGCACGCCGGTCGGGTAGAAGTTGGCCAGGTAGGGATAGAGGCCGCCCGTCCCGCCGCCGAACGATGCGTCCAGACTGGCCACCCCGTATTGCATCTGGTCCGTCGTCAGGCCGGTCCCGGCCCCCGCGCTCGATTGGCCGGTCGTCAGGACGTCCCAATAACCGTTGGTTACCGAGCCCCCGTTTTGGAGACCCACCAACCCGCCGAGGTTCAAGGCCCCCGACACCGCGCCGGTGGCGTAAGCATTGGTGATGGAGCCAGTGCCTCCGCCCACCAGACCGCCGATGTCAACGGTCCCCGACACCGCGCCGGTGGCGTAGGCGTCGGTGATCGTGCCCGTTTGGTAGCCCACCAAGCCACCAGCATTGACGTTCCCCGACACCCTGCCGGTGGCGTAGGCGTCGGTTATGGAGCCGCCGGCTAGGTCGCCCACCAGGCCGCCAGCGTAGAATTGCGCGGTCCCAGATACCGCGCCCGTGGCGTAGGCGTCAGTGATGGAGCCGCCGAATTCGTAGCCCACCAGGCCGCCGACGAGCTGACTCCCCGACACGGCGTCGGTGGCGTATGCGTCGGTGATCGCGCCGGCGGCTTGGCCCACCAACCCGCCGATGTCGCCGCCGGTCCCGGAAACCGACCCGCCGATGATGCCGATGTCGCGGATCGCGCCGCTAGACTGTTGGCTGAACAGGCCATCATTACCGTTGCTGCTCGTGTCGTTGATGGTCAGGCCCGTGATGGTGTGGCCGAGGCCGGTAAACACGCCGGTGAAATGGTTCCCACCAACACCAACCAGGCCGCTGGTGAAGGTGGTCGTTCCGGTGAGATCGGTCGCCAGGGCGTAGTCGCCGCCGTCGCCGGCGCTGTCGATGCCGGCGATGTCGGCGAATCCATTGTCCGGGCCGGTGCTGCCAGCCTCGGCCAGTTCGTAGAGCAGCGTGTAAGCCTGCCCGTTGATGGTCAGGCTCTGGCCGAAGCCCTCCGCTCCCGTGAACGAAAGGCTGCCGGCGAAACCTTTGCTGGTCAGGCCGAAGCCGTAGTCGCCGCCCGTGCCGCCGTCGTTGGTGGTCAGCACCACCCCGCCCGCGCCCGAGACCGTGATCGGCGCATCGATGGCGATGGAGTGGTAGGCGTCCAGGGTCAGGGTCGCGGTGGTGGACCAGGAGATCGGCGCGGCGATGATGATGTCGCCAGAGCCGCTGCTATTGGCGACTCCGGGGCCGCTGGAGCTCGACGCAGTGGTCTGAAGGGTGACGCTGGTCCCGGCGGCCAGGCTGTTGTCGATGGTGTTCGCCGCGCCGGCGTTCACGGTCAGGTCGGTGGGATCGATCAGCCATTGGGCGGCCTTCACCGTCAGGCCGGTAAAGTCGACGCGGGCGCCCGAGGTCTCGACCTGGCCGCCCGCGCCGGTCGCGGCCTTCGCCTCGATCGTTCCCGTCGCGGTGACCGCGCCGCCCTCCGCGATCAGCAGCACCTTGCCGTCGTTATTGGAAACGCCGGTAGCCTCGATCACCGAGGCCGTGTTGCCGGCTAGGGCCAGCACATTCCCGCCGTTGGCGCGCAGTTCTACCTCGGCCGCTTCGATGGCGCCCCTGTTGGTGGCCGATGTCCCCGACCCGCCCACCAGAACCTGGAACTTGCCGTCGCTCTGGGTCGTGTCCGCCAAGGTCACCTGATAGCCGGCGGCCAGGCCAACATCGCCCTTGGCGGCGATGATCTGGCCGTCGTTCTCCACCGTGGAGCCGATCAGGGCCACATCGCCGCCCAGGGAGCCGATCTTGCCGAGGTTGAGCACCTGGGCGTTGCTGGACCCTGAGAAGGTCAGCGCGCCGCCGCTCATGAAGTTGGCGTTGGATAGATCCTGGGTCGAGGCGACGAAGGTCCCGCCGGTGTTCACCACCCCCGTCTTGCCGATGATCACCCCGTTGGGGTTGATCAGATAGACGCTGCCGGTGGCCGACAGCAGACCGTCGATGCTGGAGATGGAGGCGCCGGTGACCCGGTTCAGTGTCGCGCCCGAGCCGTTGTTGAACTGAACGGTCCCGCCCTGGGCGATGGAAAACGCCTGCCAGTTGATGACGGCGTTGGTCGAAGACTGATTGATCGTGAGGTAGGACGGAGACGAGGCCGTGATGACCGCCGAGCCGGCCTTGACCACACCACCCGTCGGCAGGGCCGGCGCGGCGCTCGCCGCGCCCGCGAACCCGATCAGCACCCCAAGCGTCAGCCCGAAAATCGGTGCATTCGCGATCCGGCGCGCGCGGGCTCCGGCGCCGCCTTTGTCGATGCCGATGCCCATAATTTCGCCGTCCCAGACCAAAATAACTGGAGTCCAGGTTAGCGGCGGGGCACGGCAAACCAACGATCCTGCCGGGTAAAGCCAAGCTAATGCGGGTAGTGATGACGCCCCCGTGGGGCAGTCTGACTCAACGCGGACGGGTAGGGTAGGAGCGTCTCGGATCCGCGATTTGAGATCGTAACTTTGGCGGCGGCACGGGCGCTGTCAGACTAATCCAGCGACTTTGGGAAGGCCCCTTCCCTCCCAAAGTCCAGGCGCAAATCTCCTGTAGCGGCCCTGCTCAGGGCGGCCAGCGGTCGCGATCGAAATGGAAGTCGCGTGAATTTCGCCAACGCGATCTTCCATGACGACACTTGATATTGGCGGATCAACCCGCCGCGGAGACAGCTAGCGCGGCGCCTCTTCGCCCTTCTTGCATTCGGAGAGAAACTTTTTGCGCGGCTTGCCCTTGAGGCCTTTGGCGTCAGCGTCGCGGGCGCATTCCCTCGCCCTTGCCGTCGCCGCCGGAATCACCGTCGCCGGCTTTATCCCCGACGCTGCCCGGATAGGTGGCGGCGCCGACTGAGCCATCGCGGCTATTGGCGCGAGAGCGACTGGGGCCAACCCGATCGACGCAGCGATGCTGATCAAGGTGAGTTTCTTCAACATGGTAGGGGTCCTTTCTGAGGGTTAGCCGTTGGTCGTTGGGACGATGTGAGAGGGCGTTCGCCATGGTGGATGCCGGACCGGAGCTGAGATGAGCGGTCAGGCGGCCGTGGTCACGGTTTCGGCCTGGGTGGACGTGGAAGCAGGCTGGCGCCCATCGGAGAGCGCGTTGAAGAAGAGCCGCGCTGGCTCTTCGATGAAACGATAGGTCAGGGTCGAACCGGCGATCGCCACGGCGACACACATCAGGCCCGCGGCGTCCATCGCCCAAGGACCGCCGAGGTTGAGCAGGTCGGAGCCATCCACCGAAACGCTCGCCGGCTGCCCGAAGTGATCGGCGATCGCCTGGACGATAGTTTCCATGCCCAGCAGATAGAGTGAGTGGGTCAGGTAGACCGAATAGGAGATGGTCCCCAGGCGGGTGAAGGCGCGGTGGCGCAGCAGCGCGCTGATCGGCCCGGACTCGAAGGCGAAGATCAGCACGACGACGCAGAATAGCGGCGACGCGTACGGAGCGGGAAACCTCTCGCCGAAGCCAAATTCCAGCACCACCACACCCACGGCGAGGCACTCCAACGCGAGGCCAGGGCGCCACTGGGTCTGCTTGATCCGCAGATAGGCGCCGTGGATGAAGGTTCCGGCGACAAAGCCGAACACAGCCTGCGCCACATCCGTATAGGCGCCGGCCGCGTCGGTCAGGAAAAAGGGGTGATGGATCTGGCGGGCGATCATGACGTAGCCGCCGGTGATCACCAGGACTGCGGCCGAAACCCAGACCGAGCGGCGCCCCAGCCAGCAGACGTAAAGGCCGAACGCGAGGTTGAGCCAAAGCTCGACGCTGATGCTCCAAGCCGGATAGTTCCAGCTCAGGGCCAGAGCGCTGAACCCCTGGAGCAGCGGGATGCTCGCCAGCAGGCCAGGGATGCTGAAGTCGTCGACGAAGGCGTCCTGTTGATGGGCAAGCGCCCACAGCTCCACCAGAACATAGGCCGCCAGCACAGCCGCATGGAGCGGATAGAGCCGGCCGAACCGCCGGATGGCGAACCGGCGCACCTGCTCGCCGGTCTGGAGCTTATGCCCGTAGGCGCTGGCGATCACGAAGCCGCTCAGCACGAAAAAGAAATCGACGGCGTGGAACCCGTTCCTGACCACCGACCAACCATGAAAATGGGTCAGCGCGTCCATGTGATAGAATACGACGGCCACGGCGCAAAAGCCTCGGCAGGCATCGAGCGCGCTGAATCTCTCCTTGGTGGGCGTCATCCGGGCGCACGCGTCGCCAGCCTCGTCGAACACAACCTGCGAGACCCACCAGCGGTCGCCTGCTCGACTTGAGGCAGGCTTCGAATGGCGCCGGGATCGTCGCGCACCTACGCGGACTTCTTCTTGGCGGGTTTTTTCTTCGCAGCTTCTTTCGTTACCTTCGGCGGGTGCTTCTTCGCGTCCATCAAATACACCGGCGCATCGTCCGCCTTCGCGACCATCGGCGCGAGAACGATTGGGGCGAACCCGATCGCAGCGCGTTTGTTCAACATGGGAGGGGCGCCTTTCTGACTCTTAGCGGTTGGCGGCTTGGACGATGCGAGAGAGATTCCACGCATGGTGTTCGTCGGGCCGCGGACGCGGCCCGACGAAACCGCCAGCAGCAGCTGTGATGGCGACGCGTTCGGCTGCCGACGTCGGGGCGTCAATCGGCGTCCACTAACGCCCCGCTGTCGGCATCCACATGGTGTTGGAGATGGGGTAAATTAACGCGGTTGCGGGGGATTGGCGCAGCGGAAGTAGCTGGTCTTGGCGTCTTGCATGACGGTGACGTCGATTATGCCGATGCCCGCTTCATTGGGGATCGTCAGGGCGACATAGTTGACGCCGTCTTGGGGCCGCTGCTTGACCGACGCGACCGCCTCTTCCTGCAACACCTGGCGACCGCCCCCGGCTTTGACCTCGCCAACCGTTTTCGCGACAGCCCAGTTGCGGCTGGTTTCGTTGACCAGCTCACACTGCGCGCCGGTATCCGGCAACTTGTACCCCATCGCGAGGACCTTGCCATCGCCTAGCGGCACGGATTGCACAACGCTGCCCATAATGGCGTTTTGGTTCATAGTATAGCTGCAAGCCGACAGGAGCGGCACAAGCAGAAAGACGGCGAGAAGGCGCGTCTGTGTAATATTGGAAAAATACGACACGTTACCGAACTCCTTTAAGGGCAGGTTATTATTGATTTATCGTCCAGATTTGGCCCGGATAATTGTGGCAGGTGTTCATATCCAATTCGGTATTATCCGTGTTCGCGCGAATGCCCAGGCACACGCCCGGCCCCAGGAGCTGGCTCGTGACCGTGTAGGTGTTGGGCTGGTTCGTCGGCGTGAGCATCCATTGCTGGTTCTTCACGCTGGCGCATGACGCCATTTTCACGGTGCTGGTGTCGGCCGCGGCGACACCCAGGCAAACGCCGGGGCCCGTACGCTGACTCTGAAGGCGAACGAAACCATGGTCGTTGGGGGGGCTGGTCGCCCAGTTCTCGGCCGGGTAGCCCGCACATTTCGCCATGAACGGATGGCTAAGATCACCTTCCTTCACGCCCAGGCATTTGCTCGTCCCGGCGGCGGCGGAATAGATTTGGCTCGGATAGGTCTGGGCCTGCGCCATTGGCGCCAAGGCCAGAGCGCTGGCAAGCGAGACAAGCGGAATAAGTAGTTTGGTCATCGGAGTTCCCTCAACGCCCCACAGGCTAAGCTGAATGTAGACGGCTTTGCGCCGGCATCGGGGGCGTTTTGGGGTAGTATGGGACACTACGTAGAGTAGTGGCAGGTATAGACGCGGGTAGGGATGGCGCTTCGCAGCGCCCAAGGACCGTCGAGGACGGCGGTCAGGCGGGTGGTGAGCTAATAGCCAAGGGCTTTATTCGTGCTCGGTTTGAGTATGAACAAGTATCGACTGCAGCCCGACACGGCCTGGACCTGTTAGGCGATTGAAGATGAAGTTGGTGTTGGAGCCGAGAAAGCCGCTTGTGAACGTGTCGCTGTCCGTTTCCATTCGGACGGAAGGATCCTTGTAGAGCCAGCCAAGCGGTTGAACCTCGATGGATTCACCTTCCGCGAGCGTCTTCTCAAAGACGTTGCCGTGCCCGTGCAGCCAGACGATCCCCTCTTCCGCGCCGGCGCTGAATCGATCGAGGAAAGCCCCCGTCTCGCCCATCGCCTTGTTCAGGAGGCCAGGGACCATCTCAAAGCCGTAATCGACAGTGTCCGTCGCCGCCAGAAACTGGTGCTGTCGGACATGGATGGTTTGCCCCGGCGCCAAGCGAAGCGGGACGATATGGCCGACAGCGCTCCGGCTGAAGGCGATGCACCCTGACCCGCTGGCTTGAAGGATGAACATCTGGACGCCCGCGACGAAGCGCTTGAACACGCCGGGCATCGGCTTGAGGCTGATGTGAATATCGGGGTGCTTCCAAAAGAGGATGTGCTGTTCGAAGAAGACCGGGCGCTGGCTTACATCCACGGTCAAGACGGGCGCGAGTTCTCCATCCAAATGGTAGCTCACGCCCGCGGCGACATCCGCCCCGACTTTTGTCACCATCAGTACAGGCAATTGCGACACGAACGTTTCTCCCGCAACGGTCACGAGCTCTTACAGCAAGCTGACCGGGCCTTGAGGTTAGAAGGTGGATGTCAGGATCCAAGCAACTGCTGCGACCCGACCACGGTGACGTCAAACGTCTGGGCCATGGCTTCTAGAAGTCGTAGGCGGCTTTTGCCCCGAATTCGCGTGGCCGGCCGAACCAGGCGACGGTGGGGCCGAGCCCCGTCGTCTCGGCGAACACCCAATACTGCGTGTCCGTCAGGTTCTTGCCATACAGGGTGAACTTCCACGGCTGGGCCCGCGGCGTGAAGCTGATCTGAGCATTCAGGAGGGCATATCCAGCGATCACGTCCGGACTGGGCGTAGCCTGGAAGAGAGGCGTTGAGCTCGACCGATAATTCCCTTCCACATTGAGCGCGGCGGCGCCCCATTCCCCGAGGGGCTGTTGGTATTCGAAGCCAAGATTGGCGGTGGTCTTCGGCGCATCCGGCAAGGTGTTCCCTTGAATGCTGAAGCCCGGATTGTTCACCACAGTGTCGTTGGTTTCGCCCAGTCCGCCGAACAGGGTCAGCGCTTCGGTGGGCCGCGCTTCGAAGTTCATCTCGAAACCATAGATTTTCGCCGAGGCCGCGTTGCCGGTCACCACAACCAGCTCGCCGCCAGGTTCCGTCTCCACGGCGGTCAGCTGGATGTTGGCATAGTCCGTGTAGTAGCCGGCGAGATTGAGCCTCAGTCGCCGGTCCAGCCATTCGGACTTGATGCCAATTTCATAGGAGGTCGTGGTCTCTGGCGCGTACGGTGCCAGGTCCGCGGCCGAGAACGGCCGGCCGTTGAAGCCACCGCTGCGGAAGCCACGCGAGATCGAGGCGTAGGCCATGATATTGTCGGTGGCTTGGTACTGGATCGCGCCTTTGGGCGACGTGGCGCTGTAGGAAACCGCACGCGCGGCGTTCGGGCCTACGATGTCGGCGCCGTCGGCGTTCGGACCCGTCGGGATGAAGCCGCCGTAGTCCGTTGTCGCGGTGATCGTCTTGCGCTCGTCGGTGTAACGTATTCCGGCCGTCAGGGACCACTTGTTGGTCAGATGATAGGTGGCCTGCGCATAGCCGGCATAGCTCTGCGTTCCATTGGCAATGAAAATTCCGATGGGTGTCGGAGCCGGCAAGGCCTCGGTGATGTCGCTGTCGAAGGTGTCGGACTCCGTAAAATAGTAAAGGCCCGCAACCCACGTCAGCTGGCCGCCAAAGGACTTTCCAAGGACCTGGAATTCCTGGCTGATTTGCTGTCCCGTCTGATTAATAGCCTGGTTAAGATATTCGGCGGCTGTTCCGCTGTAATCCTGGCCGGAGGCAAGGCCCTGCCAGCGATAGGCGGTAATTGACTTAAGCGTGATGTCACCTAGCTGCTGGGTCAACGTCAGGGAAGCGCCGAACACGTCGAGATCCTCTTTCGGATCGACGCTATAGTGCAGATCGTTCAGGTTGGTGGTGACGTCACTGGGACCGATGGGGACCACGCCGGGGATCGCATTGTACGTGGCGGCCGGCGCATAGGGACTCCACGCAACCATCGACACCGGATCGGTCGTGCCGCGCGAATGGGTCCCATCGACGCTCAACAGAACTTGCAGGGTGTTTGTCGGCTTGGCGAGTAGTTCAGCGCGCCCGGCGAATTCCTTCTGAGCCCCTAGCCGGACGGTTCCGCCGCACGCAGACGTACAGTTGGAGAGCGTCGCATCGCCATAGCCGTCGTTCTGGGTGTTGAACGCATTAATCCGCAGGGCCAACTTGTCGTCCACCAGGGGCAGGTTCAGCATCAGCCGCTCTTCGTAGCGGCCGAGATTGCCGACGGCGCCTTCGATCTGTCCGGACAAATTGTTCGTCGGCTGCTGGGTGGTGATGTTGATCGCACCACCAATCGAGTTGCGCCCAAACAGCGTCCCCTGCGGCCCGTACAGCACCTCCACGCGCTCGACGTCGCCGAGATCAAGCGCCGCGCCGGTTGTTCGGGCCAGATAGACGCCGTCGAGGTAGGTCCCGACCCCGGGGTCGGCGGTCGTAACGAAGTCATACTGGCCAATGCCACGAATGAAGATATTCGACGCGGATCCGGTCCCCGAGGTCCCGGCGGAGTACTGAACATTGGGCGCGGTCTGGGCGATGTCCGTGACACTGTTAAGCTGTCGGGCTTGGAGCGTCTTTGCCGTAAAGGCGGTCACGGCGACCGCCACGCGCTGCATGTTCTCGGCGCGCCTCTGTGCGGTCACCACCACCTCCTCGACCTGGCTCAGCTGCTGGGTCCTAGGCGCGGGTGAATCAACGCTCTGCGCACGCGCGGTCGGCGCCATGGAAACGATCAGCAACAGCCCGGTTGATGCCCACAGCGCGCGCCGACACTCTGGTGACATGGAGTAACGTGACAAATGGTTAGCCCCCAGCTTCGACCGCGCCCCTCGCGCATTCCAGGTACGGTTGGCGAATGAGGCCGACCGGTCAACGCCACGGACGTGTATGCACCGAGAATTTGGAGTAGGCGCTCGGCATCGCCGATGCGGGAGGCGTCTACCCTTGGGGTAGCTGACGTTGAGCCGAGTGTAGGATTGATGAACGGGCCGGTTCACGCCGGCGACGGGCGGATTGGAGGGTCGGCGCCGTCTGAGGGTCAGCCTGCCAGATTCAGCTGCGGGAAACCCTTGATCAGCTTCTTCGGCGGAATGGCGTAGGTCCGCTTGCTGTGCGTGAGACCAGCCCGCACCAGGGCGGCCGCGGTAAACACGGCCGCGGGGACAGGGTCGATCACCGGCGCCGGGGAGCCATGTTCGGCGAGCGCGTGCGCGATCGCCTCCGAACACCCGAAGAAGCCGGTGCAACCCAGCACGATGACGTCGGCCCCATCCTGGTCCAGCGCGAGTTGGGCCTGCTCGGTCAGAGCATGCTGCAGCTTGCCCAGGTCGAGACCAATCTCCAGGACCGGGATGTCGATAACGCGGATGGAGGCGAGCTTCTCGTGCACGCCATAGAGCTTGGCCAGGTTGTCGAGCATCGGACGCACGCTCTCCAGCACCGTCACGATGCTGAACGAACGACCCAGCATCGCGGCGACGTGCATGCTCGTCTCCGCCGGACCCAGCACGGGGATGGAGAGAACCTCACGCGCGGCCGTCAGGCCCGGATCGCCCATGCAATCGATAACCACGGCATCGACACCGGCGCGTTCAGCTTCCATGGCCTTGGCGAGCAGCCCAGGAACGGCGAGCGCTCCGTCAAATTCGCTCTCAATCGAAGCCGGACCGATATCGATCAGACTGTGGGTCACGGTCAGGTCGGCGCTTTCCATGGCGCGAATATCGTCGAGCGTGCGAATCCCCTCGGTAACGATCGGCGTTATGACCCGGACATGAACTGACACGAGGCTCGATCCATTTGCTTGCTGCGCGCCGCGCCGGGACACCGGGGTATCCCAGCGGGTTCCGCGCAATGCAACGTGGGGCCCAGAAAATCCAAAGCGGAGCATCGAGAGAGCCAATCGCGGGGTTGGCGATCCGGCGCGCCAAGGGTAGCGGCGGCAATCAATTGATATGTTGTAACATTATTGAAATTTTGGATTGGCCCCCTCCGCGCACACTACCCACAGCCGCGCGCCAGCCAACCCTTAGCCCGGCGACGACCTACTCCAGAAAATAGGCGACTGCACTTCGTTGAGGTGCGATCGGCTGAGCGCTAGACTGATCTCGAATGAATGTGCTCAGCCGCCCTGTCTGACCAGATGGGCGGCGCTCCTCAGCGAGATTATGCCAAGTCAAGAGCCGTCACTTTCGGGATCGACGCCGCAGGGACTGGAGCGAGCATTGGCGCTGGCAGACGAACGACGGCTGGAAGCGGGGATGCGAGTCGGCTTGTTCCGGCTTCATCCGCCACAGCAGCTGGTGCATCTCGTCCAGCGCCCCGCCCTGCTGGTCGGGCTGGATGAGGCCCTCCAGCGACGGCTGGTGCTGCTCCAGGCGCCGGCCGGTTATGGCAAGACCACCCTCTTGGCTCAGTGGTGGAACAGCCTGGGCAACCGAGGCGTGAAGGCCGCCTGGCTGACCCTTGATGAAGATAGCCGCATCGCGGCTGAGTTCTTGACCTACGTGATCCACGCCGTCGCGGCCGCGGGTGTCGATGTGGGCGAGTTGGCGGCGGCGACCCTGCAGTCCGTCGAGGCGTCCGCGTCTCGCATCGCGCTCAACGCCCTGCTCTACGAGCTCGACCGCGTTGAAGGTCCTCTGGTGCTCATCCTGGACGACTATCACCTGGCCCAATCGGGTGAGACGGACGACCTGCTCGACATGTTCATCCGGCGCATGCCGGAAAACATCCATGTGGTGATCGCCAGTCGCTTGAGACCTGGCCTGTCGCTGCCGGCTCTCCGCGCCCAAGGTCAGCTGCGGGAGTTCGACGCCACGCAGCTCCGATTCTCGTTGAACGAAGCGTTCGATCTCTTGAGGCCGCAGGTCTGTGACGAGGACATCACCACTCTGGCCGCGCGCACGGAAGGCTGGCCCATCGCCCTGCAACTCGCCGGTCTCTTGGCGCGCGAGCACCCGGACGCGCCAGGCGTGCTGCAATCCTTCTCCGGCTCGGTCGATGACATGGCTGATTATCTGGCGACCCAGGTGTTCGCCGACTTGCCGAAACACCTGCAGATCTTTCTGCTCGAGACCTCCATATTCGACCAGTTCAGCAGCGAGTTGGCCGATGCGACCAGGGGCGCATCAGATTCCGCGCTCCTGATGGAGGAACTAAAGCGGCTCAATGTCCTCCTGATTCCCATCGATCGGGAGCGGGTCTGGTTTCGTCATCATCACCTGGTCTCCGAGTTTCTCGCCTCGCGCAGGGGTCAGCTTGGGGAAACCAGACATCAGGCGCTCCAGCATGCGGCCACGCACTGGTTCGAAAGCCAAGGATCACTCCTGGAAGCGGTTCGCCACGCCCGCGCCGGGGGCGATCGCGCGCGCGCGGTGAGATTGGTGGAGGAAGCCGGATGCGTGCGGCTGTGCCTGGAGGTAGGCATGTTCCGGATCCAGTCCCTTTTCGCCCTTCTGAGCCCGGCCGAGATCGACGCCTCGGCGCGCCTGCGCCTGGCGCGTTCGCTCGCGCTGTTCAAGGAAGGGAAGCTTCAGGCCGGCGACAACGACCTCGAAAACGCGCGGCGGATGGCCAAGCACGGACTCGAGGGGTTGGATTGGGAGGTCTTTCGCCGAGATCTGCTGATCGTCGAAACGCTTCGGGCCGGTTGGGGAGACATCTGGCTGGCTGCCGATCATTATGACGCGCTGGACGCCATGAGCGCCGCCTGCCGCGAGACCGACCCTTGGCTGAGCGGGTTCTTGAACAACCTGCTTTGCCTTCTCTTCCTGCGCCGGGGCGACGTCGGCGACGCCAAGCTCTGCGTGCACAAGGCGCTCGGCTATTATCGCGACGCGGCGACCCTGTACGGCTGCCTGTTCATGAACCTCCACCTGGCCACGATCAGCTTGGCGCAGGGCAACCTTTCCGAAGCCGCCAACGCCTTGCACGTCGCCGAGGAATTGGCCTTCAGCCAATTCGGCGGCAACACCAGTCTGCTGGCGCTCGCGCAGACGCTGATGGCCGAGGTCGCCTACGAGCGGAATAACGTCACACCGGCGACCGAACTCCTGAACGAAAACCTCGCAATCCTCGCCACATCCGAGGGATGGGCCGAAATCTATGCCAGCGGGTATGGCTCGTCCGCCCTGCTCTACTCGGCCCGCGGCGATGTCGCCGGCGCCGAGTTGGCGCTCGATCGCGGCATGGAGCTCGTGCGCGCCCGGACGCTTCCGAGGGTCGGCTGCTTCCTGATGGCGCGGCGAGCCACGGTCCTCAACCGCGCCGGCCGTCCGCAAGAGGCGCGTGCATGGCTCGCGAAGGCCGAACAGGACGAATTCACCGGAACCAACATCAGCTGGGTCGAGGCCGATGAAATTTCCTTCGCCCGCGCCAGAATCGAGCTTGCCGACGGCTCCGCGGCCGTGGCCTTGGACAGGCTGGAATCGCTGACTGTGGACGCGGAGGCTCTAGGACATCATCGTTCCGCCCTGCGCGCTGATGCCCTGCGCGCACTCGCCCTGCGCGCCCTGGAGCGACCAGAAGACGCCGCCACAGTCCTGATCGGCGTCCTCGATCGAGCGCGAGGCGAAGGCTACAGACGTCTCTTCATCGACGAGGGTCCGCAGATGGCCGAGCTTCTGCGAGACACGATAAGGCTTAAGGGCGCGAGCAACGTCTCCAGCGCCACCCTCGACTATGTGGCCGAACTGCTGGCGAGCTTCGGAGAGCTGACGCGCAGCGACGAGAGAGCGCGGCTGCTGGGCGCCCTGACGCCACGGGAGCGTGAGATTCTCAGGGAACTGTCACGTGGTGTCGCCAATAAGGTGATCGCACGCAGCCTCGACCTGAACGAAAACGCCGTCAAATTCCACTTGAAGAACATTTACCGGAAGCTGGGGGTAGTGAGCCGGGCGATGGCCGTGACCGTTGCCGAAAAGCTCGAACTCTTGTCGTGACGCCGCTACTCGGCGACCTTGCCGGACCTACCCTACCCTCCCCGCACCGCTACGCGGATTGAGCCGCGTCTACCCGCCGCGATTGTTGGATTGCCGCCCCACGCCACTATCCTGACCTGACAGTAGGACTTGTCCGGGGCAGTGAAGAAAATGGCATTGCCCGGCGGGCCCGAACACATGCGTATTGGCGTGGATGTCGGCGGAACCAATACTGACGCGGTATTGATGGCTGGCCATCAAGTCGTGGCCTGGTCGAAATCGCCCACCACCGCCGATGTCAGCACCGGGATACAGAACGCGATCCAGTCGATCTTGTCGGATTCGGGAGTGAGCCCGAAAGACATCAGCGTCGTGATGATCGGGACGACCCATTTCACCAATGCTTTCGTCGAACGCAAACACCTTCTCGAAGTGGGTGTGCTTCGTCTGGCGCTTCCGGCCGCGCGCGGCATTCCTCCCCTTGCCGATTGGCCCGAGGAGATGAAACGCGCCATTGGCGAGCACATCTTCGACGTCTCCGGCAGCTACCAATACGACGGCCGCACGAACTCAGCTCTGGACGAGGCGGCGGTGGCCGCCGCCGCCGACGAAATGGTGAGACGTGGACTGAAGAGCGTGGCGATCACAGGCGTGTTCAGCCACGTCAAGCCGGATATGGAGCTGCGCGCAGGCGAGATCGTCGCCGAGCGGGCGCCGGGCGTCAGCATCAGCCTGTCCCACCGCATCGGCCGGCTTGGCATGCTCGAGCGCGAAAATGCGACGGTGATGAACGCCTGCCTCGCCGACCTCTCGACGCGGGTCGTGCGCTCCTTCGGAGAGGCGCTACAGCGGCTGAAAATCGACGCGCCCTTCTTCGTCAGCCAAAACGACGGCACCCTGATGAGCGGGGCGACGGTTCAAAAGTACCCGGTCCTCACCTTCGCGTCCGGTCCGACCAACAGCATGCGCGGCGCGGCCTATCTGTCTGGCCTGAAGAACGCCATCGTCGCGGACATCGGCGGCACGACCACGGACGTCGGCGTGCTGGTCAACGGCTTCCCGCGGGAGTCGTCGGTAACGGTCGACATCGGCGGGGTTCGCACCAATTTCCGCATGCCGGACATCCTGTCCGTCGGCCTGGGCGGCGGCAGTATCGTGCGTACCGGCGGTGCGGTCAGCGTAGGCCCAGATTCGGTGGGCTTCGAATTGATCCGCCAGGCTCGCGTGTTCGGCGGAGACGTGCTGACGGCCAGCGATATCGCGGTGGCGGCCGGCTTGGCGGAGATGGGGGATAAATCCCGTGTCTCGGACCTAGCCCCGGATCTGGTGTCTAGGGCCTTGGCGGCGATCCAGTTCAAGGTGGCCGAGGCGGTAGACCGGATGCGCACCAGCGCCGAGGCCCTGCCGCTCATCCTGGTCGGCGGGGGGGCGGTGCTCGTGTCCGGCGCCGTGCCGGGCGCTGCGGAGATCGTGCGGCCTGAATACGCGGCCGTCGCCAACGCCATCGGCGCGGCCATTGCGCAGGTCAGCGGCGAGGTGGACCGGGTGTTCGCCTATGCCGAGATCGGCCGGGACACCGCCCTGGGCGCGGCTAGCGCCGAGGCGATCGAGCAGGCTGTCGCCGCCGGCGCGGCGCGTCAGACCGTGCAGGTCATCGACGTCGAGGAGGTGCCCCTGGCCTATGTCCCCGGTGGGGCGGTGCGGCTGCGCGTGCGCGCCGTTGGCGACCTCGTCCACTGACCCCAGCTGACAGATCCGGACAAACCAAGATGCAGATCAATCTTTCCGACATGTCGGATTTTGCACGCGGGTCAGCCTTCCTGGGCACCGGCGGGGGCGGCGACCCGCACCTGGGCCGCCTCTTCTGCGAGACCGCGATCCGGCAATACGGCGCGCCGAAGGTCATCAGCCTGGATGAGCTCGATCCGGAGGCGAACGTCTACACAATCGCCATGATGGGTGCGCCGACGGTGATCGTCGAGAAGCTGATCTGCGGGGACGACGCCATACTGGCGATCAAGAAGCTTGAGTCCATCACAGGGCGCCCCGCGACGGCGCTCATGCCCATCGAGATCGGCGGGATCAATTCGACCCTGCCAATCGCGCTCGCCGCACGGCTTGGCTTGCCGGTTGTCGACGCCGATGGGATGGGGCGCGCCTTCCCCGAACTGCAGATGACCACATTCAACGTCTATGGCGTTCCACTCTCGCCCTTCGTCCTCGCCGACGAACATCTGGAATCGGTAATCATCGAGGCCATGGACGGAAAGAGCGCCGAGAGCATCGGACGCGCCGTGGCCATGCAGATGGGCCTGGCGGTCATGATCTCGTGCTATCCGATGAAGGGCGCCGACGCCAAACGCGCGGGAATTGCGGGCACCATGAGCGCGGCCTTGGGTATTGGCCGCGCCATCGCGGAGGGGCGCCGCCACGGCGACCCGGTCCAAAACCTGCTGAGCTATCTGCGGACCACCGCCTACTATCACCACTGCCGCGAGATTTTCGATGGCAAGATCGTTGATCTGTTGCGGGAAACGACCCGCGGCTTTTCCATCGGCCGCTGCACGCTGGAGGCGTTGGACCATTCCCAGAGCCGGATGGAGATCACCTTTCAAAACGAAAACCTGGTCGCCCGCCAGGACGGACGCCTGCGCGCCATGGTGCCGGACCTGATCTGCATCGTGGATCGCGAAACGGGCGAGCCGATCACCACCGAGGCGCTTAAATACGGCGTACGGGCCAAGGTGATCGCGGCCAGCGTGCCGCCCATGATGCGCACACCGCAGGCCATCGACTGTTTTGGGCCCCGCGCCTTCGGCATCGACGAAGACTTCGTCGCGATTGAGAACCTGACCTGAGCATCCACGGGAAGCGACGCGGCTTCCCCGGTCTCGGCGGCAAGCTATTCGCACTCACAGAGCCCGGATCGTCCTAGTCCCTGCGGGACGAGTGCGGTTAGACTGACGGCGCCGCCAGGCGCGCTGCCAATACATTGACATTGGGATCGGCCAGGAGCCGGCATTGCTGGCAAAGACAAGCTTGTTCCGTTGAGGCGCAGGCGCACCCCTGAAGCAGGTTCACAGTGAGCAAATGGCGCGCCCCTTTCATCTGGTCTCCCCGTCAGCCGATCGCCGCGGACGTAAATATCGCCCTTCGTGACAAGTCTCCGCGCGAAGACGGCAAAAACCGCTGGTTTCTGTTCAGGACCATGTTGGAACTGGGTCAGGTCCCCGCCACCGCGAGCACCGACATCACTGTGGATGGGCGGTACCTGCTCTTCGTCAACGGTCAAAAGGTGGGGCGCGGGCCAGTGCGTTGCAGCCCCTTGTTCCAACGCTTCGACACCTATGACCTCGCCGAACACCTTCGCCCGGGGAAGAACGTCGTCGCCGCGCTCGTGCATACCTATGGCGTCGACACGGCCTTCTACGAAGGTGCGAAAGGTCTCTGGCGACCCGTGTTGGGCGAAGGCGGCCTCTGGGTCGAGGGGGAGGTGGTCGACACACGTCGACCTTGGCGCTGCATCCAGACGACCGCCTGGGCGGCGGATGTCCCGCAAGCCAACCACAGCCTGGGCTTCATCGAGTGGTTCGACGCCAATGAAATACCCAGCGATTGGGTCGACCTGGAATTTGATGACTCGGCGTGGGATTCGGCTCGGCCGCTGATTGCCGGCGGCGGCGGTCCTGAGTCTGATCGGGGCGGCATGACGGTGGAGCCCTTCCCGATCCTGGTCCCGCGCGGAATCCCTCAGCTTGATGAGACATTCGTCAAGGCTGAAGCCATTCGGTGGATCAAGGGCCAGGTCACCGATGCCGAGCTGCCGATCCATCGGCGGCTTTACGAAGAGGCGCTGGTTCCCGCAACGGACGATGTGTTTCAAGGCGCCGAGCAAATGCTCGCCGGCGGCGAGGCGGTCGTGCGCTCCGGCGTAGGCGTGGACACCGCCTTCCTCCTCGACTTTGGCCGCATCCTAAGCGGTTATCCGGCCTTCGAGATTGAGGCGAAGGGCGGCGAGATTATCGAGATCGGCTGCGCGGAGCGCCTTGCCGGCGAGTGGACGCCGGACGGTATGAATGCAGACGCGCGGATCGAACGGCGGCCGTACCTCGGGGCGGACGCGCACCTGTGCCGCTATGTCGCCAGGCCCGGCGTACAGCGGTTCGAGCGCTTCGAGTGGTGCGCCATTCGCTACATGCACGTGGTGGTCCGCAACGCAGCGGCTGGGCTCGTGGTGCGGCGGCTGGGCGCCGTCGAAACCCACTATCCGGTCGAGCCCCAGGGATCATTCGCCTGCTCCGATGATCTGCTCACCAAACTGTGGGCGGCGGGGCGTTACACGCTTCGACAATGCATGCACGACGCCTGGGAAGATTGTCCGGGCCGCGAGCAACGCCAGTGGCTCGGCGACGTCACAATTGAAAGCTTGGCGGCCTGGGCGGCTTTTGGCGATTCGGCCGCGCCGCTGACGGCGAAATTCCTGATCCAGGCGGCAGAAAGCCAGCGCGCGGACGGATTGACCCAGATGTTCGCGCCTGGCGATCACGGCGACAATGCGCGGTTGATCCCTGATTGGACATTGCAATGGATCCTCTGCGCCGCCGACTATTGGGGTCTTACGGGCGATGCGATGACGATGAACGCCATCTGGCCCTCGATACAGAAGGCTCTCCGCTGGTTCGAACTCGTCGCGGGGACCCACGGGCTCGTCGTCGACATGCCGTACTGGCATTTCATGGACTGGGCAGGCCTGGGCCGCGATGGCCAGGCCTTGGCGCTGAATGCCCAGCTCGCCGGCGCCTATCGCGCCGCCGCGCGCATAGGCCGTGCGCTTGGCTATGAGCGAGCGGCGGAGACTTATGACGCAAGAGCCACAGATATCCTCGCCCGCCTGGATGAAGGCCATTGGGACGAGGAACGGGGCGTTTGGGTCGACAGCGTCTTGCCCTCAAGCGCATTGCAAGGCCGGCGCGTCTCCCAACACGGTGTCGCCGCCCTGACCTTATGGGGCCACCCCGATGCAGGCCGTACAGCCCGCGCACTGGACTGGGCTACCGATCCGGCGCGCGAGACCATGACGCCGGCTCCTCCGGTCGTTCCGTTCGGGACTCCACTCGACGAAGAGCGTGGCGTCGTGATGGCGAATACATTCTACGGGCACTTTGTCTGCGAAGCGCTGGCACGTCACGGCCGAGGCGCGACGGCGCTCGCCATCCTGAGGCGCCGCTTCGGGCCGATGCTCGACGCCGGCTCGACGACCTTGTGGGAAGCGATCACGCCGTGGGCGAGCCTTTGCCACGGCTTTTCGGCCTCACCGACGTGGTTCCTAACCCGCCACGTCCTGGGTGTATCGGCGGCTGAACCGGGGTTCGAACGCATCTCGTTTTGCCCTGACCTGATGGGATTGGACTGGGCGGAGGGCGTCGTGCCGGCCGGCCAGCGTCGGCTGACGGTGTCACTCAAAAGGACACCCGGCGGCTTCTCGGCTGAGATCGCCGGCGGCGAGGACGTCATTGAAGTTTACCCACCACATGGTTTCGAGATCGGATCGGTTGAGTCCACCGGTCAGGCCGTTGAAGTGCAATTTCGTCACGCTCGATAGCGACGCCGCCAAAACTGACTTGAGAGAGGACCGGCAGACGTCGCCGCCATCACTTTGACCGTTGGAGACAGGCGCGCACTAATCCCGTCCAAGCCGATCCCAATCCCCTCGCCCTTCGCCGCCGCGCCTCGCGTCGCTAAGACCAAGACTCCAGCGCGGGTCCTAGCGCCGCCTTCAGCGCGCCGCCTACCCCGGTTTCGCCTGGACCTGCTCCGGCCTGGCGGTCGCGGCGGCGATCATCTCGATCGCCGGCACCCTCTCCTTCCGCACGCGCCTGCACCAGACCGCCCGTCAGGCCGGCAACCCGCTCATCCAGTTCGCCACGGGCCTGGCCGAACTGTTCCGCAACCCGTCCTTCGTCGCCCTCTTCGCCACCGAGTTCATCTATTTCGTTGCGCTCGGCGTCTCCAACACCCTGACCTTCCACGCCTACATCTTCTTCTGGCGTCTGCCGCAGAGCTTCACCCAGACCATCGTGATCGCCAGTTGCATCGGCACGCCGTTCGGCGTCTGGCTCAACAGCTTCACCGCCCCGCGTTTCGAAAAGCGCACCGTGGTCATGGCTAGAATCCTGTTCAGCTGCGTCAGCCAGGCCCTGTTGCCACTGCTTAAGATCGCCGGCTGGACCCCGCCGCCGGGACCGGCCCTATATGCCCTGATAGCGGCCAACAGCGCCTTGGCCGGGGCGATCGTCACCACGGAGACCATCGCCTTCTATTCGATGATCGCCGACGCCGCCGACGAGCATGAGCACCGCTTCGGCGTGCGCCGCGAGGGACTTTATTTCTCGGGCCTGAGCTTCGCCATCAAGGCGTCCAGCGGCCTGGGCTCGCTGATCGCGGGCGTGGTGCTCGACCTGATCGCCTTCCCTGACGGCCTGGCCGCCAAGGGCGCTGCGGCGGCCAGCGCCATCCCCGGATCGGTCATCCTCAAGCTGGGCCTGATTTACGGCCCAGGCGCCGCGATCGGCACCGCCCTCTCCGCCGCCTGTCTCCTGGGCTACCGCCTAAGCCGCCGCGCCCACGCCGACATTCTGAGCGACCTCAGCGCTCGCCGTGACCTGGCCGCCCGGGAGGCGACCGGAGCGGGCGATCCGGAGACTTCGACAAGCGACACGTTTTCAGATCCGCGCCTCGGCCCGCAATCACCTTAGCCATGCCTAGAGGCGCCGCCGGCCACGCATTGGCGGCGGCTATCCGCACACGTCTGTGATGCCTGCTATCAAGCCAAGCCCAGCGCGAGAGTGGGGCCTCAACCCCAGCCGCCACCAAGCGCACGCACCAGGTCGACGCTGGCCTGAAGCCTTCTGGTCGCAATCATCAGCGCCGAAACCTGGGCCTGAAGATCCGCCGTCTGCGCGGTGACGACATCCAGGTAGGTCGTGGCGCCCAACTGATACTGGACCGTGGCCAAGGTTTCAGTCCGGCGCGCCGCGTCGACCGCCAGCGTCTGTTCTTGGGCTTCGTCCGCCAGGCGGTTGCACAGGGCCAGATTATCCTCGACCTGCTGGAAGGCCGACAGCACCGTCGAGCGATAGGTGGCCGACGCCTCGTCGAACTGGTCCTTAGCCTGGCGCAACTGAGCCTTTCGGCGGCCCCCGTCGAAGATGGGCAAGGAGACGCTCGGGCCCAGGGTCCACCAGCTATTGGCGACCTGCAGCAGGCTGATACCGCCGGCGGATTCGAACCCGCCCGCCGCGTTGAGCGTGATATCGGGATAGAAGGCCGCGCGGGCCACACCGATGCCGGCGTTCGCCGCCGCAGCCCGCCGTTCGGCGGCGGCGATATCGGGACGGCGCTGTAACAGCAGCGACGGCGCGGCGACCGGCGTGTGCGGCGGGTCTGGCAGCAGGGCAACCTGTGGAAGCGAGAAGGTTGACGCCGTCTCGCCCACAAGGGTCGCGATTTCGTGCTCCAACAGTGCGCGTTGAGCATCGATATCGATGCGCTGTGCGCGGGCGGTCTGCAATTGAGTTTGGGCCCTATCGACGTCCAAGCCCGGCGCCGCGCCGCCGTTGTGCAGGGCTTGCGTCAACTTAAGCGCCCTAGCGTAGGCGTTGGTGGTGTTGGTGAGCAGCTTGGCCTGGGCGTCGAGACCGCGCAGGTTCACATAGGCGTCGGCAAGCTGAGCTTCCAGGCTTAACCGGACGGATGCGAGATCGGCGGCGCTGGCCTGCGCCTGGTCCTTGCTGGCCGCGACCATGTTGCGGACCCGACCCCAGAGATCGAGTTCATAGGAGGTCGATCCACCCGCTATATCGTCATCATAGTTGTTCGGGCCGCCCACACGCAGCGGCCGGTGGTCGGACTGGTGGATGGTCGTTGAGCCGCCGTTTGCATCGACTTCGGGGACCAGCGCCGCCCTGGCCTGCGACGCCAGCGCGCGAGCCTCGTCGTAGCGCGCCAGGGCGACGGCGAGGTCGGGATTGCCCTTCTCAATACGCTGTTCGAGGCCGTCGAGCGTTGGATCGTTATAGACGCTCCACCAGTTCCCCCGCGCCTTGGCGTCGTCAGGACTGGCGGGCGTCCACGGGCCGATCTCCTTGAAGGCTGTCGGCGTAGTGATCGGCGGCGGCGCGTAGGGCGGCGCCAGCGAACAGCCTGCGAGAATGCTGGCCAGCGCCGACAGGGCGACAACCAAACTAGCGCGTCGCATGGGTCTGGGCTCCGCCGGGCGCCGCCTCATTGGCGGCGACCTGGACTTGATCGCCCGGCCGCAGCGAATCCGGCGGATTGTCGATGATCCGGTCGGAGGGGTTCAAGCCGGATGCAATTTCCACGGTGGCCCCGAGGTCACGGCCGATCGTCACCGGCTTGATGACGACGCGGCCATCGCCGCCGATAACGGCGACCGACATGCCGGTGTCCCGGAACATCAGCGCGCTGGCGGGCGCGCGGATGGCGCCGTGATCCGCCGGCAAGGTAAAGTGCACCTGGGCATAGTCGCCGGGCTTGAGCGCCTTATCGCTATTATCGATCTGCAGCTGAATGGTCTGGGCGCCGGTCGTCGGCGTCACGGCGTCCGCCGTGGCCGCCAGCTGGGCGGTGAACGTGCGACGCGGATATTCCGGCACTGTGAAGGTCGCGGTCATCCCAGGCTTGATGTCGGCGGAATAGCTCTGCGGAACCTGCACATAAATCCGCAGGCGCTTCTCGTCCGAAACCGTGAATAGCGGCGTGTCGGTCACCCCACCCACGCTGATCAGGGCGCCGATATCGGTCGACCGCGTGGTGACTGTTCCATCGAAAGGCGCGGTGATGTGCTTGAAGGATTCCAGCACCTCAAGGCGATGGACATTGGCCTGGGCCGAGGCCACCAGGGCTGTCTTCGCCTCCAGGTCGCCGTTCCTATTGTCAGCGTCCTGGCGGGAGACGGCGTCCTGGGCCAACAGACCGGCCCAGCGCTGAGCCGTGATTTGCGACAGGTGCTCGTTCGCGACTGCCGTGCCGAGATCGGCCTTGGCCTGGGCGAGCTGCTGGTCGAGATCGGGGGTGTCGATTTCGGCCAGGACCTGGCCTGCCTTCACCTGGGTCCCGATGTCGGCGTACCACTGTTTCAGATAGCCGCTCACGCGGGCGTGGATCGGCGCGTCGTTGAACGCCTGGATCGCGCCGGGCAGCACCAGCGCGCCGGTGTCGGTGTCGCCCATCACTCTGATCACATGGACCACGGGCGCCGCCCGTGCATCGGTCCAGGTCCGCAAACGCTGATCCGCCTGGACGCGGTTGATGACGCCAAACGCCACGGTCACCATCGCGGCCGCCAGGGCTATGCCGCCAATCAGTTTCAACCGGCGCGGCGGCGTATGACGAAGGATGTCAGGCGGGACTTCGGCCTGATCGGTCATGTCACGCATAGGCCTCTCCAGAGTTCGGTGCGGGCTCGGCGGTGGGGCCGGAAGGTTGTGGCGCTCTGCGGCCGTGGACGATGCTGAAGACCACGGGCACGAACATCAGGGTTGCGCAGGTGGCGAAGATCAGGCCGCCGATCACGGCCCGGCCAAGCGGGGCGTTCTGTTCGCCGCCCTCGCCCAGGCCCAGCGCCATCGGCGCCATGCCGATGATCATCGCCAGCGCGGTCATCAGCACGGGACGGCAGCGGGTGAAGCCGGCCTCGACAGCGGCGATGGCGGCGTCGCCGGTGACGGCCAGTCGCTCTCGCGCAAAGCTCACCACCAGGATCGAATTCGCCGTTGCGACCCCCATGCACATGATGGTGCCGGTCAGGGCTGGAACCGAAAGGGTGGTGTGGGTAGCGAACAGCATCCAGACGATGCCCGCGAGGGCGGCCGGCAGGGCGGTGATGATCACGAACGGGTCCAGCCACGACTGAAAGTTCACGACGATCACCAGATAGATCAGCACGATCGCGCCGAGCAGGCCGAACCCGAGGCCCGAGAACGCCGTGTTCATGGTTACCACCTGGCCACGCAGGGTGACGGTCGAGCCCTTAGGCGCCGACTTGGCCGTGGCCTTGATCAGCCCCTGAAGATCGCGGGCGACGCCGCCAAGATCGCGGTCTTGCGTCGTGGCGAACAGGTCGAACACAGGGGCCACGTTGTAATGGCTGATCACGGCGGCCGACTGTTCCCGGGTAATCTTACCGAGCCCGCCCAGCACCTGCAGCCCCGCGGCCGGCGTCGCGCCGGTCACCGGAATGTTCTCCAGGCCCGCCAGGGTGTCGACCCGATATTCAGGCGACTGGGTGACAACCGGATAAGATACGCCATTCTTGCGGTTGAGCCAGAAAACTGGCGAGGTCTGGACGCTGCCGGCCAAGGTGGTCGCGACACTGTTGGTGACGTCGTTCTCCGTCAGGCCGTACCGCGCCATACGGGCGCGGTCGACGTCGACGCGCAGCTGAGGATTGTCCATCGACTGCTGCAGACGCGCATCGGCGATGCCGCGGATCGTCTTCATCTGCCGAAGCAGGCTTAAGGCGTAGGCCTCGTCGGCCTTCTGGTCCGGGCCGGTAACCTGCAGGTCCAAAGGCGCCGGCGAGCCGAAGTTCAGGATCTGGCTGATGATGTCGGCTGGCAGGAAGGAGAAGGTCGCGCCGGGGAAGGCGGCCGGCAGCGCCTCGCGCAGCTTTCGAACATAGTCCGCCGTCGGATGGTGCTTGTCGCTCAGGCTGATGAAGATGTCGCCGTCCTGATAACCGATGACGCCGGTATTGTTGTAGACGGTGTTTATGCCGCTGGTCGGCAGGCCCATGTTGTCGACGATCGAGGTCACCTCGTCGGTCGGGATGACCTGGCGGATGCGCTGTTCGATATCGCCGAACATGGCGGATGCATTCTCGATTCGGGTTCCGACCGGAGGACGCACATGCAGGGTGATCTGGCCGGAATCGACCGCCGGAAAGAAGTTGGCGCCCAGGAAGGGCGCAAGGCCGAACGAGGCCACGATCACGATCAGGAACCCGGTGACGAATACCTTGCGATTGGCCAGCGCCATGGCGAGCAGGTTGCGATAAGCCTCGCGAAAATGCTCGAAGCCCGCCTCGAAGCCGCGCTGGAATCGGGCGAAATAGGCGATCCAGGCCGGCGGACGGCGATGGCCCGCCCCTGTGTCTTCCAGTCCCGCAACGCCCGGGGCGTGCGGCTTTAGAAGATACATGGCCATGGTCGGCACCAAGGTGCGCGACAGGATGAAGGAGGCGATCATCGCAAACACAACCGCCTCGGCCATCGGCACGAACAGGTAGCCCGCGACCCCTTTCAGCGCGAACATCGGCACGAACACGATGCAGATACAGATCAGGCTGACGAAGGCTGGAACGACGATCTGCTGCGCGCCATCGAGGATGGCGGTGTTGACTTCCTTACCCTGCTCAAGATGCCAGTTGATGTTCTCGATCGTGACGGTGCCCTCGTCGACCAGGATGCCGACGGCCAGCGCCAATCCGCCCAAGGTCATGACGTTCAGGGTCTGGCCGGCCATCGACAGTGCGGTCAAGGCGCACAGGATCGACAGGGGGATCGAGGTGGCGATGATCAAGGTCGAACGCCAGCTGCCGAGAAAGAGCAGGATCATCAAGCTGGTCAGCGCCGCGGCGATAACGCCTTCTCGCACCACGCCGGAGATCGCGGCCTTCACGAACAGGGACTGATCGTTCAGCAGGCTGATATGGAAGTCGGGCGGCAGAGTTTCCTTCAGCTTCGGCAAGGCGTCCTTGATGCCCTGGACGATCGCCAGGGTGGAGGCCGAGCCTGCCTTGAGGACGGTGGTCAGCACAGCGCGGCTGCCGTCGACGTGGACCAGGCTCTGCTGCGGCGGCGAGCCGTCGCGAACGTGGGCGACATCGCGAATGAAGATGGTGGTCCCATCCACCGTCTTGACCGGCAGATCGTTCAGTTCGTCGACCGTATCGGGGGAATCGTTGAGCTTCACAGTGTATTGGAAGGAGCCGATCTTGGCGGCGCCCGCCGGAATGATCTGGTCCTGAGCGGCGATCGCCGCCTCGACGTCCTGCGCGGACAGCCCCTTTGCCTGCAGAGCTTGTGGATCGAGATCCACCTGAACCTGACGCACCCGCCCGCCATAGGCGTAGGGAATAGCCGCGCCGGGCACCGTCGTCAGAACCGGACGCATAAAGTTTTGCGTCAGGTCGAGCACCTGTTGTTCTGACTGGGTTGGACTGGAGGTGGCCAGCTGCAGGATCGGAACGGTCGAGGCGTTGTAGTTCAGGATTAACGGCGGCGTGATCCCCGGAGGCATCTGCTTCAGCACCGTCTGCGAGATCGACGTGACCTGGGCTGTGGCGGTGCGGATATCGACGCCCGGCTGGAAGTAGATTTTGACGATGCCAATGCCCGGCAGGGACTGGCTCTCAGTGTGTTCGATATCGTTGACCGTCGTGGTCAAGGTCCGCTCGAACGGCGTTATGATCCGGCCCGACATCTCGTCCGGCGACAGGCCGGCAAACTGCCAGGCGACGCCGATAACCGGCACGCGGATATTCGGAAAGATGTCGGTCGGGGTGTTCAGCGCCGCCAGCGGACC
>Ga0302310_10000919_pt1 | contig 25997 bp, 22 predicted proteins | sample III_Palsa_N1_2_FD_200451 | JGI IMG/M metagenome (GOLD analysis project Ga0302310, IMG submission 200451) | Peat permafrost microbial communities from Stordalen Mire near Abisko, Sweden - III_Palsa_N1_2 | ecosystem: Environmental > Terrestrial > Soil > Palsa > Peat permafrost | place: Sweden...
ACGGGCCTGTCGGATTGTCCGGCTGAGAGGCGCGGTCGTCCGCATGACGATCTACATAGCACAGGTTTTCAGTGCGCCGGTTTCTGTGCGGAAATATAGGCCTCGAGCAGCCAGGAGCGGCCACTACAGTCCTACATATTCAATGGTTTATATGTGAAACGCGGGGCGCGAAGACGGTCAATTCGCACTCATAACGCCGAGGTCGTGGGTTCGAGTTCCACCCTAGCCACCAATCGATAAAAATTAGCCGCCTCAGCGTTGAAATCACGAAGTGCCGTAAGCGCACACAAAGCATCTTGACAATACGACGATAGTCGAAATATCGTAGGATCATGAATGCGACCGCCGCCGTCACTGCGTTAAGTGCCCTGGCCCACGAACATCGTCTAGCCGTATTTCGTTTGCTGGTGGAAGCCGGTCCCGAAGGCCTCTCTGCCGGAACCATTGCAGAGAAGCGCGGCCTGGTCCCTTCCTCGCTGACCTTTCACACGCAAGCACTGCAACGAGCCGGACTGATCGGCTTCAGACGGGTGAGCCGTCAAGTTTTTTACGCGGCCGATTTTGAGTCGATGAACGCTCTTATCGGATACCTGACAGAGAACTGTTGTGGAGGAGGGCAGGCGTGCGGGCCAGTCTGCCTACCTGTGACAGTGAAACCTACAAATTCTCGGAGGCGCGCATGAAGCGTTTTCATGTTCACGTGTCGGTCAGCAACCTGCAGGAGGGCATCCGGTTCTATTCAACACTCTTTGGTAGCGAGCCGGCTCACGTTGAGGCCGATTACGCCAAATGGATGCTCGAAGATCCCTTCATCAACTTTGCTATCTCGCAGCGTCAAGCCAAGGTCGGCGTCGATCACTTAGGCTTTCAGGTCGAAGACGCGTCCGAGTTGCAAACCGCGACAGGACGGCTCCGAGCTGCCGACGAGAGGATGGTTGAGCAAACCGATGCGGCCTGCTGCTACGCCAGATCTGACAAATACTGGGCGACCGACCCCTCCGGGATCGCCTGGGAGATGTTCCACACGTTGGATTCGATTCCCGTATTTGGAGCCGATACCCAGTCCGGTAAAGCCAAGCCCCTGTCCGAATCCATCCAGGCGTCTGGGAAACGTGCGTGCTGTGGGCCCTTGTCGACGGATTTTGCCAGGGCAGGATGCTGTGCCTGATGAGAATCGAGCTGGCGACCGGAACCGAAGGGCTAGAGATTCAGGCGATGCTGAGTAAGGCGGGACTTCCTGTTGAGGACCTCTCGACCGCCCCAGTGAGATTCTGGCTGGCCAGACAAGGGCGGAGCCTCGCGGGCGCCATAGGTATCGAGCGGTACGGCAGTGCTGGGCTGTTGCGATCACTAGCCGTTGATCCTGGTCATCAGGGTCTCGGAACGGGATCCGCTTTGGTTCAGGCACTGGAGTTGGCCATGCGCGCTGAAGGTCTCGAGACAATAGTGTTGCTGACGCAGACGGCCGAAACCTTCTTTGCGAAACGCGGCTACGTACCGACACTCCGCGAGCAGGTTCCTGAGCCGATTCGGCAGACCGCGGAGTTCCGCGCTCTCTGCCCGGCGACAGCAGTCTGCATGTCCAAGGCCCTGTAGCTTCTGCTAACTCCCAAGAATGATGATGACTGACACCAAGTACAACGTACTATTCCTATGCACTGGCAATTCCGCACGCAGCATTCTTGCCGAGAGCATCGTCAACTATAAGTGGGGCAGCAGGTTTCAGGGTTTCAGTGCGGGTAGTCACCCGGCGGGCAAAGTGAACGCGGGCGCCATTGAGCTTCTGGAGCGGCTGAGATTTCCTACACACGATTTGCGCAGCAAATCCTGGGATGAGTTCGCGCAAGCTGGCGCCCCGGTGCTGGATTTCATCATCACCGTCTGCGACAACGCGGCCGGAGAGACGTGCCCGATCTGGCCTGGAAAGCCGATGACAGCGCACTGGGGTGTGCCGGACCCGACACACATAGAGTATCCGGTGGCTCGTTCGCTGGCTTTTGACGAAGCTTTTCGGCTCCTCTCCCGACGCATCGAGCTATTTGCCAATCTGCCAATCTCGTCGCTGGACAAGATGACCTTGGGCAGCAAGCTGCGCGAGATCGGCAAGGCCAGCGAATGATTAGTTTGTCGCGGCGGCTGCTTGCAGAGGGGCTGGGTTCTCTCCTGCTTGCCGCGACCGTGGTGGGTTCGGGTGTCATGGCGGAGCACCTGTCACAAGGCAATGGCGCGGTCGCGTTGTTGGCGAACACGGGTGCCACAGTTGCGGTGCTCGCGACATTGATTGCGCTGCTGGGTCCTGTCAGCGGCGCGCATTTCAATCCCGCAGTATCGGCAATTGAAGCCGTGCGAGGTCGTCTACCGGCGAGGACTGCGTTGGCCTACTGCGCAGTTCAGGTGCTGGGTTGTTGCGCAGGTGCGCTGCTGGCCCACGCCATGTTCCAGCTCCCCTTCATCCAAGCCTCAACTCACGTGCGGACGGGAGCCTCGCAGTGGCTGTCCGAAGGAGTGGCAACTTGCGGGCTATTGCTCGTAGTGCTGGGGCATCGCCGGAGCGAAGATGCCCCGTGGATGATTGCCGCCTGGATCGGCGCCGCCTATTGGTTTACGGCGTCAACGTCATTCGCAAACCCTGCGATCACGATGGCCCGCTCATTAACGAATACGTTTTCTGGGATCCGGCCCGTGGACGTTCCCGGTTTCATCGCCAGCCAGGCTGTTGGGGCTGGTGCCGCCCTGTGCATTGCGCGTGTCCTGTGGCCTGGGTCAGGTCGAGCCGATGCCGGGAACGCCAATGCGTTGTATTCAGTGAAAAGGTCCGCATGAGACGGATGTACGTTGTGCGGTACGCGTGTGATTGGTACAGCATCCAATTGACCAAATGCGTCGACTACTCAAAGATGGGGGCATGACTCGACGCGGGGTGCTCGCCGGCCTGATGATGTTGCCCGCGGCATTTGTGGGGTATAGGGCGCCGGGTGCCTCCCGCCCGCGCCCGGAGGTGAATCTAACGATTTCCACTGACGGGGACCTGTTGGCATTCAAACCCGTCGAATTAACCTGCCCGACGGCTGCGCTGGTGCACCTGACGTTCATTCACACCGGCAAGTACATTAGTCAGGATCATGATTGGGTACTAACGCTGCCCGACGAGGCGAATGCGGTTGATCAGGCAGCCCTTCGGGCTGGGGAAGCTGCAGGATACGTCGCGCCGCGCGGCGACAAGCGTGTGCTGGCCGCAACGCGGATGTGTGGAAAGGGTGAGCAGGTGAGGATCGATTTCATCGCTCCCGCCCCGGGCGAGTACCCGTTCATCTGTACCTACCCGGGCCACGCCGCATTCATGCACGGCGTGCTGCACGTGACAGCGAGCTAGGGTGATGCCTGAGGATGCCGTTCGCGTCAATTAGGAGGTTAAGGCAATGATCGTTATTAGAAAGACTGTCATAGGCTTGCTTGGCAGCTTCGTTTTGGTGTGGGCACAGAGTGCCTTAGCCGCGGAGCCAAAATCTCCTCAAGATGTGCACATGGCGCTACGAATACTCGCCAGCGTCTATGCCGACATGCAGAGTAAATTGCCGAATCAGCTCGATCGGATACCGCACGAGAATCAAGAGTTTCACGAAGGTTCCGCCGCTATGCGCGATGCGATGGCGAACGAGCCGGCCGACTATAAAACCAAGGTGCTGGCGGCACTCGATCAGGCCGTGGCGGCGTCACAAGCCGTATCCGATACGAGTGCGAGCCATGATACGGTGAAGGTCATGGCCGCATTGGAGCAGTTAGCTGCCTCGATGCACTCTTTGAACGAGCTGTTCCCTGAGGCAATACGCGCCGAGCCTGGCTCAGTGCCGGCGCCCGTCCACGGTGGCCCGCCACCAAGCCAGTAAGCGTTTGGCCCGCGAGCGCCGTTGTGGCAGCCATAGGGGCTGCTAGGCCTTCGGGCTACCATCGAGTTGCCCTGACTGCCGGCGCCCGAACGGTAATCACCCAGTTTGAATAACGAAGCCACCACCGCCATTGCAGCTTCTCCTGGTCCCGTTGGGGCCCCGGGGGAAGTGCTTTGGGCCGCCCTCAAATTGGGTCTCACCTCTTTCGGCGGACCGATCGCCCACCTCGGCTATTTCGAGCGTACCTACGTCCGAGATCGCCGATGGTTGAGCGGCGAGCATTACGCCGAACTCGTAGCGCTCTGCCAACTCCTTCCGGGTCCAACGAGTAGCCAGGTCGGATTCCTGATTGGACTGCATCGCGCGGGTTGGAAGGGTGCACTGGCGGCGTGGTGCGGTTTTACGCTTCCGTCAGCACTCCTCATGTACGGGTTCGCGGTTCTTGCGCCGACCGTCCACGGCCCGCAGATGCAAGCCGTGCTTCACGGTCTCATGCTCACCGCAGTTGCCGTCGTTGCCCAGGCGGTGTTGAGCATGGCTCGCTCGCTCGCGCCCGATTTAGCGCGGCGCGCGGTTGCGCTGGTAACCTGCGTGACTCTGCTGTACGTGCATGGAGGTCTTGCTCAGCTTGCGATCCTCGTCGGCGGCGCTATTGCCGGCGCCGTCCTTTGCCGGCCTGCAGCCCCAACCAGGCGCAACTTACCGCCGAGACTGAATACTCGAGCAGGCTGGACCGCGTTCGGTATTTTTCTCGCGCTTCTTGCCGGCCTCCCGATCGCTGTCAACTTCGCAACTCATGGACCGTTCGCGCTTGCGAACATTTTCTATCGTTCGGGCGCCTTCGTGTTCGGCGGCGGCCATGTCGTTCTGCCACTTCTGCAACAGGCGCTAGTACCCACAGATTGGGTTTCAGATGATCGTTTTCTGGCTGGCTACGGCTTCGCGCAGGCAATGCCGGGGCCTCTCTTTACAGTCGCTGCCTTTCTCGGTGCCGCCAGCGCCCCGCCGTATCAGTCATTGCTCTGGGCACTCGTGGCTTTGGTTTTCATCTTTCTGCCGGGATTGCTACTGGCACTGACGGGCTTATCGCTGCTTGATCGCATTGCCAATAGCAAAATGGCGAACGCGGTCCTGGCCGGAATTAACGCTGCGGTTGTTGGTCTCCTAGCCGCCGCTCTTTATAACCCGGTCTGGATCGGCGCTGTGAGATCTGGCTGGGATGTTGTAGCGGTCCTTATTGCCTTCGCTCTATTGGCACGGTACAAAATTCCGCCAGTCCTCATCGTCGTGCTGTGCGTCGGTGCAAGCATCGCCGAGTTGGCGCCTTAGTAGTTGCTTTCCATTGTCTGCCGGGGTCTCGCTTGGGCTAATCACGCTGCTGTTGTGGGTCGGGGATAACCAGGAGATTCGGGGGCACCAAGGCGTGCGAGACTCTTGCGTGACTCAGTGGTGCTGCGTTGTGCTCAATGGTGCCAAATGCAACGGACGCTACGCGACAAGTGATTGAAATTTAAGACCCTAGAAACCCAATTACTGCCCTCATAATGCCGTGGTCGTGGGTTCGAGTCCCACCCTAGCCACCAAATCGATCAGGTTATTGCGGTCACCGGCGGGGCTCGCACCGAAGTCAGTGCGCGATCCGGCTGTGGCATCCTTGCGTCCATGATTACGTTTCGAACCCGCGGGCGACAGTGGTGGCTCGGAGCGACTGCCGCGCTGCTGTCTGCAAGCCTGGCAGCGCTGTTGCTGAGACACGTGCTCGAGCACGCGGTGCGTACGCGAATCGAGTCCGCGGCCGTGCGCCACGGGATGGTTGTCCGAATCGGGCGGGTACAGGTCGGCGTGTGGCCGTTACTGCGTCTGGAAGGATTCGATCTCGACCTCGGTAATGGAGTGCGACTGCATGCCGACGTGATCGCGGCCACGTGGCCCGGCAGCCTGCGACTTGCAGTTCGGGCCGCCGCTCTCGCAGGCCCAGCAGGGGTCACGGTTAGGTCCCCGGCCACTACTTGGGACGTTGCGGGCATTCACGGTGGGGATCTCCGGCTCATGCTGGTGGAACCGCAGGCCGGCCTGTCGATCCGCAAGCTGGCGGATCCGGTGGACAGCGCGTGGAGCGTCGAAGCACGTGCACTCGACGTCAGCCGTCTGCTCGACGTTGGGCGCGACGGCAACCAGCTGTTCGACGGTGGAATCGCGGACGGTCGCGTGGATATTCAGGCCAACAACGATGCGCTCCGTTTCCACGTGGACATGAGCGCACGCGGCGCGCGCATGGGTGCGCTGGTGGAGAACGCCACCGATGAATCGCAGCTCGGCGATCCGACGGACGTGACCCTACGATTCGATGGCTCCCGGCGGCGGGCCGAGGGCACGATCGAGATCCCTGCGATCCACGCGTCGGCGGGCGGTGCCGACCTATCGGGCTCGATTGTGCTGCGCGGTCTAGATACCGATCCGATTATCGATCTCGCACTCGGAGTGCAGCGACTAGACTTCGCGCAACTGCTGAACACATCGGGGCTCCTGGTGCCCGAAAGCCTGGGAATGGCCCCAGACGGTGGCCATGACCTGGGCTCGGCCATGATCGAAGTGTGGGTACGCGGACGGCTGTCGGACCCTGCCTCGCTCTCCGTGAGCCAGAAGATCGACTTCACGCCGCCGCGCCAGATGCCGCCAGCGATCGCGCGGCTGCGCGGCGATTTCATCTTCAGTTCCGATGAAGGCGTCGGCCCGCACCGCCCCATCGACGTCTCGCCCGCGTCCGACGACTTCATAGCGCTGCGCGATGTTCCGCCGCTATTCGTACGCACTTTGCTGCTTGCCGAAGACGCAGGCTTTTACGGTCATCGCGGCATCGATCTGCGCGAACTACCTACGGCGCTGCTCACCAACTGGTCGCGTGGCGGCGCCGCGCGCGGCGCGTCGACAATCACCCAGCAACTGGCCAAGAACCTCTTCCTTTCGCGCGACAAGCAGCTGGGACGCAAACTGGAGGAATTGGTGATCACGTTTTTGCTCGAGTCGGCCCTCGGCAAGAATCGCATTCTCGAGATCTACCTGAACATCATCGAATGGGGACCGGACCTGCGTGGTCTGCGGCCCGCAGCCCACACCTATTTCGGTCGCGAACCCCAGGCGCTGACGCCGGCCGAGATGGCCTTCCTGGTCTCGATTATCCCCGGGCCGATCAAGTACCAGGGTTCATTCGCGCACGGCACGCCGGGTCCTGGGCTGCGCTTGCTGATCGACGATCTGTTGGGGAAGCTGCGCTCGGTGGATGCGATCAGCGAGGAGGAATATCGGCGGGCGCTCGACGACCCCATAATCGTCTCTGGCGGAAGGCCGCCCGGATGATTGGCGGTGATCTTTATCCGTGTGCCCGACGATTGTGCCCAGCCCAGGTTGCGTGTGGCACGATTGTTTCGGAGGGCGGGTGTTCTACAATCGCAATTGCGATCCGATAATTAAGAGGAAGAGCATGCTGCACCGCGTTTTCTGCGGCCAAAGGGTCGCTATCTCCCTTTTGGTGCTCACGGGCGCGGCGATGTTGATGCCGCCTTCGTCGATGGCATTCGCCGGCGGGCTCGCCGACAAACTCGTTGGCACATGGCGCGTCGTTCGCTTCGTAGACATCAATCCGAGCGGGAAGGTGACCTATCCCTTCGGACAGAAGCCAAGAGGCTACGTCGTCTATGACCCCACCGGTCATCTGAGTGTTCAAATCATGCGAGTGCCGGCCCAACCGACTTTTGTTGCCGGCGATGACGATAAGGGGACGGATGCGGAGGTGCGTGGGGCCTACGACGGCTTTGTGGCCAATTTTGGGACCTATCGTGTCGACGAGGCCCACAGCGTCGTCACACATGTCGTGGAAGGCAATCTTAAGCCCAGCTACACGGGAACGGAGCAGCCGCGCCCGTTCAAATTGGATGGCGACGTACTTATAATTAAAGTCCGCGACAAAGACGGTAGCTCGGGTATTCGGGAGCTCCATCGGGTCAAACAACCCGCGGCCAGCGACTCCTCGATCGTGGTCGCTAACGTCATAGCATGACGCACTTCAGCATTTCGGCTCGAAATTGTTTGCGGGACTTTTGCGTGACTCAGCGGCGCTCTGTTGTGCTCAGTGGTGCCAAACGCAACGGACGCGACGCGGCATCTGATTGAAATTAAAGACTCTAAAATCCAAAGGCTGCACTCATAATGCTGAGGTCGTGGGCTTCGCAATCCATCAAATTTGCGCGTCCGCCGCTTTCTGCGCCGCGTCCCTCGCGGCAATGAACCGATCCATTGCGCCGCTGCGGATCTTTTCACGGCGCTCTTCGAGGCCGCGGCGAAGTTCAATCAGCACTCTTGCCGCGTGTTCGTTCTTCTGAATGGCAGCCCAATAGGTTGCGACATTTGCAACTGCCGGAATCGGTGTGTCGACGCCGGCGGCCGGCATGACATTTTCGACAAAGAAAAGCCCAGGCACGAGCGCGCAATCCGCCATCGTCACGCGACCGCAGCAGGCAAAGCCATCCTTGCCGATGAGTTTGTCGAGCGCGTTGAGGTTCCGCACCACCTCACCGGCGAGCTGCTCACTGACAGCATGGTCGCTTGCCGCGGTGGGTGTTCGACGGGACAGAGCGCCTGTCTGACGGGACAGCATGAACATATTATTTATGATGTAGATGTCGCCAAGGCGTGCAAGCATGCGGATATGCGCGGTCTCGCGCGGAGTGATTCCGAGCAGCGAAGGCTCTGGATGGATTTCTTCGAGATATTCCGCGATCACTGCGGATTCCGGCATCATGTCGCCATCGATATCGAGAACCGGAATACGTCCGATCGGAAATCTCTCGCGGAATTTCGGCATGCCCCAATGTTCTGGCTGTTCGAAGACGATGTCCGTAATGCCCTTGGCGTAGATTTGCATGCGGACCCGGGCAGAATAGGGGCTGAGATCGGCGGAATAGAGTTTCATCATGATTTGACGGCCCCTGTATGGTCTGTCGATTCTTTCTGCAATTCATCCAACCTAATAACGCTCTCGCTGTGTCCGGAGCAAACTTGCCAGGAGGGCGGTCCGCATTTGTCATACATCTCGCTCATGCTTGCCACCATCATAATAATAAGTTGCAAGATACCAATTGTGCGATCTCAATTATGCGCGACACGCGTGTTCCAGCTGTTGATTGGGCTTGAAATATCCAATAGCGACGAGGCGTCACGGACGACGCGTCCCAGCGGCCGTGGCTTGCGATGTATCGCGGGGGCGCCAGCCTTCATGCGAAACTGCTGATGCATGCTGTATAGAGCCATTAGGCCTGCCCTATTTGCCCTCGAACCGGAGCGGGCCCATCAACTGGCGTTGGATGCACTACGCCTAGCGGGTCGCCGTACCCAGCGGTTGCCCTCAAAAGTGCCGGTCCTGTGTATGGGGCTGCGCTTTCCAAATCGGCTGGGTCTGGCCGCGGGATTTGACAAGAATGCTGTCGCTGTTGAGGGCTTGGGCTCGTTGGGCTTTGGCTTCATCGAAATCGGTACGGTGACGCCACGGCGGCAGCTTGGGCAGCCTCGTCCGCGCCTCTTTCGCCTACCCGCAGATGGCGCGTTGCTCAACCGGCTGGGTTTTCCCAACGATGGCGCTGCTACGGTTGCGGCACGCCTGCGCCAGCGGCGCTATCGTGGCATCGTTGGAGTCAATATCGGTAAGAATGCCGACACGCCCGCTGCTCGCGCCATCGACGATTACATTGCCGGCCTGCGCGCGGTACGCGGCGTGGCGGACTATGTTGCGGTCAATATCTCCTCGCCCAATACGGCGGGGCTGCGCGACTTGCATGCCCGCGAACGGCTTGAACCCTTGCTCACGGCGCTGCTGGATGAACGAACACGCGGCGCCCTGGGGTCGGCGAGTCGTCCTCCGCTAGTTCTGAAGATATCGCCTGATTTGGGCGCTGAGGATTTGCAGGATGTCGTGACTCTTCTCAAGACCCTTTCACTGGACGGCGTCATTGCCACGAACACGACAGTGCAAAGAGAGAGCACCTTGACTTCAATTGAAGCTCAAGGCGGCGGCATAAGCGGTCGTCCCTTGCACCCGTTGGCGCTGCGTTGCGTTGCAGAGCTACGTGCACGGCTCGGTCCGAACTTCCCGATCATTGGGGTTGGTGGAGTAGATTCACCAGAAGCCGCCCTGCGCCTGCGCGCGGCAGGTGCCGACCTTATTCAACTTTACACCGGACTCATTTACCGCGGACCGGCCCTGGTAGCTCAATGCGCCAGCGCCTTGCTCGGATCGCCTAACTAGCTACGTATTTTTCCTAGCCGAAGCTGTCGTTCAACTTGGACGCCGAAGCGCTTGCCAGACACCTGGTTCGGCGATTCTCAGCTTCCTCAATGTCAGGCGATCAACTTGAGGGAGAGGTCCCACAGGCGTTCGGCGTTATGGGGATCGACCGCATAGCCTGCCTACCCACCAGTAAAGTCGGTTGGGCGCCTCGTAACCTGCTGTGCCTGATTGCAATCTTCAAATTAACGTCGCGGGATACCAGTGACTTAATGTTATCAATTACACTCCGCCGGACATGAGTACACCTGAAGAGACAGGGCCCGGTGCCATGCGTATCGATCGCTGGCTGATCGGAGTCCGATTGTTCAAGTCCCGTTCCGTCGCGACCATCGCGGTCAGTGGCGGCAGAGTCCACCTCAACGGCGAGCGTGTGAAGCCCTCGCACGGGGTCAAACCCGGCGACACCGTAACCTTCACCCGCAGCGCGGTGGTGTTCGAATGCGTGGTGGCGGCAGTACCGCTGCGTCGTGGTCCGGCGAGCGAGGCGGCACGATGTTATGACGAAACACTCGCGAGCAAGGCGCGTCGTAAGGATTTCGCTGCTCGAATGAAAGTGGCCGCCGGTCTGATACCCAGACCCGTCGACCGCCCGGACAAACACGATCGCCGCATTCTGCGGCAGCTGCGCGGTCGCAATTGAAATTCCGGGAGGTTGCCGTTGGCTACCGGGTGGATCGGGTCCCTGCAGTAGCGGATCAGTGCGCAGGGTGGTTAGGGACTGCGTGACTCTTGCGTGAGTCGGTGGTGCTCTGTTGTGCTTAGCGGCACCCAATGCAACGGACGCCACGCGGCAAGCGATTGAAATTAAAGACTCCAGATTTCAAACGACGTACGCATAATGCCCAGGTTGTGGGCTCGAGTCCCGCTCCACCCATCAATCGATTCAAATACTTGGCGGCTTGCTGCCAAATACGCACTGCGTCGTAAGCGCATGCCAAGCGCAGAAGCACATTATTCGGATGCGCTCGGTAACCGCACCGCGGCATTGTATGTCAGCAACTCCAAGCCCCCTTGGCAACCACTGATATCCTTACCGTCAAGCGACCTGCGGACTCGCAACAGGAGGAAGACGCGATGAAATATGCAACCCTCGGCAATACGGGACTCTTGGTCTCGAAACTGTGCTTCGGAACCATGACATTCGGGGACGGCAGAGGAATGTTCAAAGCCATTGGAGCCGTTGGCCAGGCGGATGCAGACGAGCTGGTTAAAACATCGATTGAAAGCGGGATCAACTTCTTCGATACCGCAGATGTTTATACCGAAGGTGAGAGCGAAAAGATCCTCGGGCAATCGTTGAAGAACCTCAAGATCGCGCGGCAGCATGTCGTGATCGCGACTAAGGTCTACGGCCGTGTCGGCCCGGGACGCAATGACGTCGGGGCATCCCGGGGCCACATCATGGACGGCGTTGAGGCTAGCCTGCGGCGCTTGCAGACCGACCATATCGACCTCTATCAGATCCATGGCAACGATCTAGTGACCCCCGTCGAAGAGACAGTCCGCGCGCTAGACACACTGGTGCGGCAGGGGAAGGTCCGCTATATCGGCTGCTCCAACTGGCCAGCCTGGAAGATCGCCAAAGCTCTTGGCATCTGCGAGTTCAAAAATTTGGCACGATTTGACACGCTTCAGGCCTACTACTCAATTGCCGGCCGCGATCTGGAACGGGAAATCGTTCCTCTGCTGGAATCCGAAAAGGTCGGCCTGCTGGTGTGGAGTCCGCTTGCCGGTGGCCTGCTTTCCGGCAAATACAGCCAAGCGAACCAGAAACCCGCGGATTCGCGTCGCGCCGAGTTCGACTTTCCCATTGTGGACAAAGAGCGGACCTGGAAGATCTTGGATGTGATAGCACCGATCGCGAAGGCGCACGGGTGTAGCCCTGCACGTGTGTCGCTCGCGTGGCTCTTGGCGAAGCCTGTGGTGACCTCGGTCATTATTGGCGCGAAACGCCAGGACCAGCTTCAGGACAATCTCGCGGCGGTCGAAGTTGCGCTCACCCAGGACGAGCTCGGGCGGTTGGACGAGGTTAGCGCTCTTCCACCAGAGTATCCCGGCTGGATGTTGCGGTTTCAGGGCGCCGATCGTCTGGAGGCCGTTGATCGCTTGAGGCAATTCCGCGGGAAGAGCAACTAGAAAATGCAGGCTTGGCCTGCTGGCGCTCGCAAAGTGTGGTCTTGTGGCGCCGGGCTCTGCTGGTGATGCGCGTCGGTATAAAACACTGCCGCGTCGGCGCCGTGCTCAGCGCAGCGCCGCCGTGCACATCTGCTGGCGACGGCAGCGCAGAGTCGGGCTGAGGTTAATCCAGGGTAGATCCTGGCGTGTGATCTTTGCCCGCGCGGTTACTGCTGATACCCAGGACTCATTCGATCAAGCTTTCGCAGCAGACCCGGCCAGGCGAGGCTGCTTCCCAATCCTCGCGTCACCTCTTTGGCCGCGGCCCGAATGCCGCCGAGAATGGCTTCCGGTATTCGGATCAATTCCTGTCCGTCGCTTTGAGCTCGCACTTGGATCGCGCACGCGGATTCAAAGATATACATAAACAAAAAGGCATCGGCGGGCGAGGAACCGGCCGTCAGCAGCCCATGATTGCGCAGCATCAGATAGGACTTGTCACCTAGGTCCGCCACCAATCGGGGCTGTTCGGCGGCATTAAGCGCAACCCCCTCGTAGTCGTGATACGCCAACGACGACAGCACGAACAGGGATTGCTGCGAAATCGGCAGCAAGCCCTGCTTTTGCGCCGCGACGGCGACGCCGTTGAGCGAATGAATATGCATGACGCACCCGACATTCTCTCGCGCGGCGTGAATGCAGCTGTGAATCGTGAATCCGGCCGGATTGATTTCGTAGGGCGAGTCGATGATCTTGCGGCCGTCGAGGTCGATCTTGACGAGTGAGGAGGCCGTGATTTCCTCAAACATCATGCCGTAGGGGTTGATCAGAAAATGATGGTCGGCTCCGGGAACACGTGCCGACACGTGGGTGAAGATGAGGTCGTCCCAGCCGTAGAGCGCAACGAGCCGATACGCTGCTGCAAGATTCACGCGCATGTCCCATTCAGCAGCGCTTACCTGCTGTTTCACCGAAGTCGCCGTTTCGTTTGTCATTCAGTGCGCCGCCTCCGCTGTGTTGCCTGCCCCTATGAACTTGCCGACGAGGATTGTAGCGCCGATCAGTAAGCCACCGCCCGCTACTTCCATGAGCAGCCACAGCAAAGGATTCGGATTTGGAGTCGCCAATGCGAGGCCCGCAACCGTGAACATCATGAAGGTATAGTTGTTGAGAACCAGCGGAATCATTTCGCCGAACGCGAAAATGGCATAAACAGCGGCCAAAATATAAATTAGCCGGGCCCATTCGGGACCGATGAGGCGCGCGAACAAGCCGATGACGGCCGGTGCCAACATAACGAGTCCGATGCCAGCGGCGGCGCCGATCAAAATATGCCACGTCCTCTTCGGGTTCATGTGTTCGCCGAAGAACAGGACCCAGGCTACGAAAGCCGGCCACGCTGGCAGCTCCAGACGGGCCGTGACGAGCTCTGTGATCACGATCAGCGCGAGCACATAGAGTCCAAGAATCAGGCGGCGGCGGTCGAACTTCATGTGGTAGCCCTCAGCGCCTCGACTCGAAGTGCATCGCTGAAGCGTGCCAAATGATGATCGGCGTCGCCAAAGCTCATATCGATCATAGTGAGGCGCTTGAAGTAATGGCTGACGTTGAGTTCATCGACGACTCCCATCGCGCCGTGCAGTTGGACGGCCTGCTGGCCGACGAAGCGCGCGGCCTCTCCTATGTAGGCCTTTGCCCCCGATATGGCGCGGCGGCGTGCCGCCGGTTCGTCGCCTGCGGCCTGTATTGCCGCAATTATGGCCATCGAACGGGTTTGCTCCGCGGCGATGAACATGTCGGCCATACGATGTTGCAGCGCCTGGAAGCTGCCGATTACGGTGCCGAACTGTTTGCGGGTCTTCAGGTAATTGAGAGTTGCCTCATTCAGTGCGGTCACGATGCCCACGGCTTCGGCGCAAAGCGCGGCGATGGCCTGGTCGACGGCGCGCTCAAGGATAGGAAGTGCTCGCCCGGGCGCACCGATTACAGCGCCTTCCTCGACAGGCACATCTTGCAGATGCAGATCGGCCGCTCTGCCACCGGATTGGGTGGGATAGGCTTGCTGTGTTAACCCCGGCGCGTCACGCCGCACGAGAAACAGGGAGATTCCCTCCGCGTCGGTCCGATTGCCGCTGCTGCGCGCCGAGAGCAGAAAATAATCGGCCGATGGGGCATCGAGCACAACGGACTTGCTGCCCGTGAGCCGCCAACCCTTGGCGTCACGGACGGCGCTCGACGCGACGTGCGCAAGATCGTACCGCCCGGCGGCCTCATAGGCGCCCAGAGCGATCTGCAGCCTTCCTGCAGCGATCTGCGGCAATAGCTGCTCCTTGATTGCGCGGGGGGCGGCGTCGCGAAGCAGCCCACCGCACAGAACGACCGTGCTCAGGTATGGCTCCAGCAGCAGGCCCTGGCCGACCAGTTCCATGACGGCCATGATGTCCACACCAGTGCCGTCGAACCCACCGAATTCCTCGGGATAGGGCAGGCCGAGCAGACCGAGATCGGCATATTGTGCCCAGGCTTCCGCGGAATAGCCGAGCGATGAGCGCGCGAGCGAGCGGCGTCGCTCAAAACCGTAATCTTTAGCGATGAAACGCCGCAGCGTCTCCTGAAGCGCCAGTTGTTCTTCCGTCAGGCGAAAATCCATGACCGTCCTCTTTAAAGACCTAGGATCAGCTTCGAAATAATGTTCTTTTGTATCTCGGTCGAGCCCGCGTAGATCGTGGTCTTGCGGTAGTTGAAATATTGGCCAGTGAGCGGCGGTGCGAAGGCGGCATAATGATCCGCGAGCAATGGCGTCGGCACCCAGTCCGCCTCGAGCGCTTCGCGCAAGTAGGGCAGGGCATCGTGTCCGAGAGCATGCATTTGAAGCTCCGCGAGCTGCTGAATGATCTCCGATCCCTTGATTTTGAGCAGCGAGACCTCGGGCCCGGGAGCGTGAGATTCCGTAGCGACCGCGGAGAGTACCCGCAGGTTCGTGATTTCGAGCGCGACGAGCTCGAGTTCGACCCTCGCGATGCGGTCGCGGAACCGAACATCCTCGATCAGCGGGCGGCCGTCATGGAGTTGGCGCGTTGCAATTTCCTTGAGCCGCTTCAGTGCACGTTTGCAGTTGCCGATGCCGGCATTATTGGTGCGCTCGTGCGAGAGCAGGAATTTTGCGTAGGTCCAACCCCTGTTTTCCTCGCCGACCAGGTTTTCGATTGGCACCTGCACGTTATCGAAGAAAATGTCGTTGATTTCGTGTTCGCCCTCGATCGTTAGGATAGGACGCACCGTGATGCCTGGCGATTTCATATCGATCAACAGGAAGGAAATCCCCTGCTGCGGGCGCGCATCGCTGCTCGTGCGCACCAGGCAGAAGATCCAATCAGCATACTGACCGAGCGTGTTCCAGGTCTTTTGGCCGTTGACGCGGTAATGAGCGCCTTCGCGCACCGCGCTGGTGCGCAGCGATGCGAGATCGGAGCCCGAACCTGGCTCCGAATATCCCTGGCACCACCAGTCCTCGCCGGAGATGATGCGCGGCAAAAAGTAGTTCTGTTGGGCGGCAGTCGCGAAGCTCATGAGCACCGGGGCAACCATGCGCAGCGCAAACGGAATCTGTGGGGGCGCGCCGGCTGCCGCGGCCTCCTCGTCGAAAATGTGCTGCTCGACGACGCTCCAACCGGCACCGCCGTAGCGCCGCGGCCACATGCCGGCGCCCCAGCCGCGGCGGTAGAGGATCTTCTGCCAGAGCACAAGATCGTCCTTGTGCATTCGCCGTCCCAAGCGCACTTTGGACTGGACGTTGGCCGGAAGCTCGGCCTCGAAGAAGGCGCGCACTTCGGCGCGAAAGGATTCTTCTTCGGGCGTGTAGTTGAGGTACATGAGGGTTCTCTCAGTCGATCATGACAACGACTTTGCCGCGCGCATCGCGCGCACCGAGCCTCGCAATCGCGTCCATTCCCCGCTGCAGCGGGAAGCGCTCGGTGATAGCCGGCTTGATGCGGCCGTCGAGATAGAGCGCCATGAGCGCCGCGACATTGGCGGCATGCTGCCGGGGCTGGCGCGCGGTAAACTCTCCCCAGAATACGCCGATGATCTGGCAACTCTTGAGCAAGGTCAGATTGAGCGGCAACTTCGGGATCCCGGCGGTAAAGCCGACGACGAGGTGTCGTCCCTGCCAACCGATCGCACGCAGCGCCGTTTCCGTGTAATCGCCGCCCACAGGATCGAAGATCACCTGAGCGCCGCCCGCCCCGCAGACGGACTTTAGCTGATCCGTCAGAGCGCGTGCGGCGACCTTGTCGAGTGCACCCGTAGAGTACTGAACGGTCTCATCGGCGCCACGTTCGCGCGTGAGCGCGAGCTTCGCTTCGCTCGAAGCCGCGGCAACGACGCGAGCGCCCATGGCTTTGCCTAATTCGACCGCGGCAAGGCCGACGCCGCCTGCTGCGCCGAGCACGAGCAGCGTCTCGCCTGACTTGAGTTGCGCCCGATCTTTGAGCGCGTGCTGCGAGGTGCCGTAAGTCAGAAGCAGCGCCGCCGCTTCGTCGAAGGGCATCGCATCGGGAATCCTCCAGCAGTTTTCCGCGGGGCCGACGACTTTCTGCGCCATGCCGCCTCGAGCCGGACTCATCAGCACGCGATCGCCGACATGCAGCCCCTCAACGCCGGCCCCGATCGCATCGACGATGCCGGAGACCTCGCTGCCGGGGGCGAAGGGTCGCGGTGGCTTGAATTGATAAAGGTCCTGGATGATCAGAAAATCCGGAAAATTGACGCCGCAAGCCTGCACCGCAATCCGGACCTGACCTAAACCCGCCACCGGCTCGGGAATCTCGTCGAGTTCCAGAGTCTCGGGGCCGCCCGGGCGGCGGCTCAGTAGCGCCCTCATGCCGAACCACCGCGCCCAGCGGCGGCACTACGTTCGGCTTCGGCCTGCCGTTCGCGATCCTGGAGTTCGCGCCACTGGATCTTGCCGCTGCCCGATTTGGGCAGCGCATCGATGAATTCGACGATCCTTGGGACTTTGTAGGATGCCATGTTCTCGCGGCACCAGTCGATGATCACCTGGGCCTCGATGCGTCCCTTCCATTCCGGCCGCAATACGATGAGGGCCTTTACAGTCTCGCCGCGATGCGCATCGCTCGCGCCGATGACGCAGGCCTCGAGCACGGCGAAATGCTGATACATCAGCGATTCGACTTCGGTCGGCCACACTTTGAACCCGGACGCATTGATCATGCGCTTGAGGCGATCGACCATGAAGAAGTAGCCGTCTTCGTCGACTCGGCCGAGATCGCCGGTGCGCAAGAAGCGTTTGCCGTCGATCTCGATGAAGGCCTGCGCGCTGTCCTGCGGCTTGTTCCAATAGCCCAAAAACACTTGCGGGCCATGAGTCACGATCTCACCGACTTCGCCGGCGGTGAGCTCATCACCGCTGGCAGGATCGACGACGCGCGAATCGACGCCGTAGATCGGTATGCCCAGACATTGCTGTTTCGCGCGATCGGGAGGGTTGATGTGCGTGGCCGCCATGGTCTCCGAGAGCCCATAGCCTTCGTAGTAGGTGATGCCCCGATCTAGAAGTCGCTGTGCCACGGCGGCCGGCATCGCCGCACCGCCGCCGCTCAGTCTGTTGATTGAGGATAAATCATAGCGCTCGATGTTCGGATTCATGAAAAAATCCTGGATCATCGTCGGCACCGCGGTCCAGCTTGCGATCCGGTAGCGCTGCACGCATTCGGCGGCGACGACGCGGTCCCAACGCGGCAGCAGCACCACGGTATTGCCGTTGTAGAGCGGGCCGTTCATGCTGCCTTGCATGCCGGTCACGTGAAAGAATGGTGCGACCGCCAACAGCGTCAATTCAGGCTGCACGGTGAACCAGCGCATCGAGGCCACGAGCGTATGCATGACGGTGCGGTGCGTGTGCATGCAGGCCTTGGGCTCGCCAGTGGTGCCCGAGGTGTACGGCATCACGCATAAATCATCGGGACCTGCGCTCAGGGGCCCGGGAGACAGGCCGCTTGCGAGCGCGGCGCCCCAAAGCGTGACACCGGCTCGCGAAGGCTCTAGGCGCGGTGCGGCGATGAACTCCGGCACGGTGAGGGTCGTGGGCTGCTTCAGGTAATCCGAATAGGCGGCGACGAGCACATGCTCAAGTGCCTTCGAATCGAGCAGCGGATCGATGCGCGGGTACAATTCCTGTGAGACGATCGCGGTCGTAGTTCCGGCGTCTTTTGCGCAACGAAGAAATTCCTGCGTGAGGTACATCGGATTGAGGGGCACGACCACCGCGTTGGCGCGTAGGATGCCGTAATAGGCGATCACGAACTGCGGGCTGTTCTGCATGTACAGCAGCACGCGATCGCCCTTACGCACACCGCAGCGCTGCTCGAGATAACCCGCGATCCGCTGCGCTTCATCGAGAATCTCGGCAAAGCTGATCAGTGTGTCGTAATAGATGAGACCGGGTTTGGCCGGGTAGCGCTTTGCGGACACCTCGAGGTTGTAGAACAGGTTGGTTTCGGGCGCGTCCAGGTGCTGCCGCGAATGATCAGGCCAGTATTTGAAGTGTCTATCCGACATTGCGCATTCTCAGGCCGGCTTATAACGGGATAGCTCGAGCTTGCCGATCTGCGCGCGGTGCACTTCATCCGGACCGTCGGCGAGCCTCAGGGAGCGTGCGCCCGCATACGCGTGTGCAAGCAGGAAGTCCTGGCTGACGCCGGCCCCGCCGTGCACCTGAATGGCCCAATCGAGCACGCGGCAGGCCATCTGTGGCGCGGCGACCTTGATCATCGCAATTTCCTTTTTCGCTGCGCGGTTGCCAACCGTGTCCATCATGTAGGCCGCATTGAGCACGAGCCATCGGGCCTGATCGATCTCAATGCGCGCTTCGGCGATCCGCTCGAGCGTGACGCCTTGCTCCGAGAGGCGCCGTCCGAATGCAACGCGGCCGAGCGCGCGGCGGCACAGCATCTCGAGCGCGCGCTCGGCCAGACCGATGAGGCGCATGCAGTGATGAATACGGCCCGGTCCGAGCCGACCCTGTGCGATTTCGAAGCCTCGTCCCTCCCCGAGCAATAAATTCGCCGCTGGTACCCGCACGTCGGTGAATTCGATTTCGGAGTGGCCGTGCGGCGCATCGTCGTAGCCGAAGACCGAGAGCTGGCGCTTCACGGTGATCCCCGGCGTCTTTATCGGCACCAGGATCATCGATTGCTGGCTGTGGAGCGCGGCGCCGGGATTCGTCTTGCCCATGAAAATTAGAATCTCGCAGCGCGGATCTCCGGCGCCGCTGGTCCACCACTTGCGGCCGTTGATCACGTAGTGATCTGCTTCGCGTACGATCTCGGCCTCGATGTTGGTCGCATCACTCGAGGCGACTGCGGGTTCGGTCATCGCAAAGCCGGAGCGGATTCGGCCGTCGAGCAACGGTTCGAGCCAGCGCGTGCGCTGCTCCGGCGATCCGTAGCGAGCCAGCACTTCCATGTTGCCCGTATCGGGCGCCGAACAATTGAACGCTTCCGGACCCAGCGGTGAGCGTCCCATGATTTCGCACAGCGGCGCATACTCGAGATTCGTAAGACCGGCGCCGTATTCGGAGGCCGGCAGGAACAGATTCCACAGCTTCGCTGCGCGCGCCTCGCGCTTGAGCTCCTCAACGACTTCGGTTGCGACCCAGGGGTTCCCGCCGCGGCGGTTCCTGGCCAACTCGTCTTGAAATCGACTCTCGGCCGGATAAACGAAGCTCTCCATGAATGCGGAAACGCGTAGCTGCAATTCGCCGACCTTGTCGCTGTGCGAAAAATTCATTGCCGCCACCTGTCAGGTCACTTCGAACAGGCCTGCCGCCCCCTGGCCACCGCCAATGCACATCGTCACGACCACGAGCTTCGCGCCGCGCCGCTTGCCTTCAATCAGTGCATGACCCGTGAGGCGCGCGCCGCTGACGCCATAGGGATGTCCGACCGCAATCGCGCCGCCGTTGACGTTCAGGCGCTCGTCCGGAATGCCAAGGCGATCGCGGCAATACAGCACTTGGCAGGCGAATGCCTCATTGAGCTCCCAAAGATCGATATCGCCCACCTTGTAACCGGTACGCTCGAGCAGCCGCGGGACCGCGTACACCGGACCTATGCCCATTTCGTCGGGTTCGCACCCGGCAACTGCAAATCCTCGAAACAGCCCCAGGGGCTGCAGGCCGCGCCGCTCGGCGAGTTTTCGTTCCATGATGACGCAGGCGCTGCTGCCGTCAGAAAACTGGCTCGCGTTGCCCGCCGTGATGACGCCGCCCGGTAATGCTGGCCGGATCTTGGCCACCGCTTCGAGCGTCGTATCGGGCCGGATGCCCTCATCGGCGTCGATGATCGTTTCCCGCGTGATGATCGCGCCGGTCGCCTTGTCGAGCGCGCCCATGGTGGTCGTCATCGGCACGATCTCGTCCTTGAACTTGCCCGCAGCTTGCGCTGCGGCCGCGCGCAGCTGGCTGCGAACGCCGTATTCGTCCTGCGCCTGCTTCGAGATCTGGTAGCGCTTGGCCACGGTCTCAGCGGTTTGCAGCATCGACCAGTAGAGCGTCGGCTTGTGTTCGAGAATCCAGGGATCGGCCCGCATGTGGGTGTTGACTTCATTTTGGACGCAGGAAATGCTCTCAAGACCACCGGCGACCAGTACCTGAGCGCCCTCAGTCATAATTCGCTGTGCTGCGAGCGCGATCGACTGCAATCCGGAACTGCAGAAGCGGTTGATACTCATGCCCGCGGTCGTCACCGGCAGTCCCGCGCGCAGTGCGATCGCCCGCGCGATGTTCCCACCCGTCGTGCCTTCGCCGAAGGTTGATCCCATGATCACGTCCTCGACCTCCGCGGGATCGACGCCGGCACGTGCCACGGCGTGGCGCACGGCATGAGCGCCGAGCGTCGCGCCATAGGTCATGTTAAAGGCGCCCTTCCAGCTCTTACCAAGCCCGGTGCGCGCCGTGGAGACGATCACGGCTTCAATCACGTGGCGGATCCTCTGAATTCACTGAATGTTTTTCCTTCCTGGGCGAGTCGGGCGAGCAGCGGCGCAGGCGTCCAGAACGCGGCGTCTGCGCCGGGCGCTGCCGCGATGCGACTCAGCGTTCGCGCTACCGTGATCAATCCAACGCTATCCGCATAGAACATGGGGCCGCCACGGTAGGCCGGAAAACCATAACCGTTGAGGTAGACAATATCGACGTCCGAACTGCGCTGTGCGATGCCCTCTTCGACTATTCTGGCGCCTTCATTGATCAGCGCATAGACGCAGCGCTCGATGATTTCCGTATCCGATACTGGACGCGCTACGATGCCTCTTGCTTCGCGGAATCGTTCAATGATTGCGGTGACCGCCGGATCGGGTATTGCATCGCGCGCGCCGGCCTCGTAGCGGTAGAAACCCGAGCCGGTTTTTTGCCCGAATCGACCCGCCTCGCAGAGAATGTCGGCAACGTTCGAGAATTCCTGGTTGGGAAATTCCGCCGCCCGCCGCTTGCGAATCGCCCATCCGATGTCGAGTCCGGCCAGATCCGCCATGCGAAACGGTCCCATCGCCATCCCGAACTTCTGCAGCGCGGCATCGATCTGCTGCGGCAGCGCGCCGGCCACAAGCAGATCGTGCGCCGCCATGCCGTAGCGCGCCACCATCCGATTGCCGATGAAGCCGTCGCAAACGCCGGATACGACGGCGATCTTGCCGATTGTCTTGGCCAACGCCATTGCCGTGGCGAGCGTATCGGTTGCGGTTTTTGCCCCGCGCACGACCTCGAGTAGCCGCATCACATTTGCCGGACTGAAGAAGTGCAGGCCGATGACGTCCTGCGGCCGCTTCGTGAATTGGGCGATGGCATCGAGATTAAGCGTCGAGGTGTTCGAGGCGAGAATCGCGCCCTGCTTGACGATCTCATCGAGCCGCTCGAACACCTTCCTTTTGATTTCCAGACTCTCGAACACGGCCTCGACCACCAGATCCACGTCGCATAGGGGCTCGTATTGCAAGGTCGGCGTGATCAACCCCAGGCGCTGCTCGAGGCGCTCCTCGGTAATCGACCCCTTGCGCAGCGCACCCGCATAGTTGCGACGGATGTTGGCGAGGCCTCGGTCGAGTGCCTCCTGTGTCGTCTCTACGAGTGTGACCGGCAGTCCCGCATTGATGAAGCTCATCGTGATGCCGCCACCCATTGTGCCTGCGCCGACGACACCGACCCGCTTGATCGGGCGTGTGGCGATTGAATCGGGTATACCGTCGATGTGGGAAGCGGCGCGCTCGGCCTGGAAGATATGGCGCAGCGCCGCTGATTCAGGCGAAGCCATGAGCGTCACGAACAGCTGGCGTTCGCGCTTAAACCCAGCCTCAAAGGGCTCCTTGACCGCAGCCTTCAGCGCCTCTACACAGGCTGGCGGCGCCGGATAGGGGCCGGCGAGCCCCTTCACCGTATTGTGGGCAAATTGCAGGTAGGCTTCGGCGTCGGGCATGTTGATCTTGAGGTCGCGCACGCGCTTCGGACCGCGTCCCTCGGCGATCAACGTGCGCGCCAGATCGAGCGCCGCTGAGCGTAGATCACCGCTAGCTATCGCATCGAACAGCGCTGTGCCGCGCAGCTGTTCGGCGCGCACCGGATTGCCAGACACGATCATGTTCAGCGCCCGCTCGACTCCGACCACGCGCGGCAGCCTTTGCGTGCCGCCAGCCCCGGGAAGAATACCGAGTTTCACCTCTGGAAGAGCGATCTGTGCATCCGAGGTGGCAACTCGGTAGTGGCAGGCAAGCGCAAGCTCGACCCCGCCGCCCATACACACACCGTGGATGGCCGCGATGACCGGCTTGCTGCAGTCCTCGATTGTGCGCAGGACGCTGTGGAGGTTCGGGGCAGCAAATGATTTCGGCGTGCCGAATTCACGGATATCGGCGCCGCCGGAGAAGCCCTTACCTGAGCCAATGAGGACGATGGCTTTCACGGCCGGATCGGCCTCGGCGCGCGCCAGCGCGTCGACGATCAAACGACGCAGCTCGAGGCCGAAGCTGTTGACCGGAGGACTATCCAGGCGCAGAACGGCAACAGCGCCGCTGATTTCAAAATCCAAGTTAATCATTGGGCGACGCGCATCCCTGACGAGCTGCTGATCCCATGGGCCTAGTCTGACTCAGGGCGCAGGTTTCCCCTAGAACTTCACTCGTATGGTGGCGCCGAAGGTGCGCGGGTCGCCCACGAATGAATCAATCTGATTATTAAAGCCAGGGACGGCGAGGCCCTGGAACGGCGCATCAAAGGCGACCTGGAAGTAGCCCTTGTTGGCAAGGTTCTGGCTCCAGAGCTCAAGGGCCCACCTACCGTTTGGGGGGCCAATGCCGATGCGCGCATTCAAAATTCCGTAGCCTCCCTGAATCTTGATCGGGTCCAAATCCGAGCCTGTGTTGTACGAGGAGTTGTACTTGTCATCGGCACTGATCCGCAATGCCAATGATGAGGATAGCGGCACTTGATACGCCGCCGAGACCACCCCAGACCACAAGGGTGAGAAAGACAGCCGGTTGTTCTGGCGGTCCGTGGCAAACAGATACAGGGAGTCGCCGAAGTTCGTAATGAGCGTGTCGGCGTACACTACCCCTGCAGACATGCTCAGTCCGGACAGGGGCGTGAGCCACTCGAGATTCAGCTCGGCGCCCTTGGAGTTCACTTCCGGGAGCGAGCTGACGACGAAGACGATACCGGTAAAGGTGTTCAGCTGAAAATCATGGTACTGCTGATCAAACACGTCGGCATTGATACGCAGGGTTTTCTGGGCGAACTCGCTCTTCACACCGATTTCGTATGAGTTGACGGTCTCCCGCGGGAACTCGGTATCGAGGATGGGCGCCAGTGGATTGGCGGCGGCCGGATTGGTCACCCGCGCCAGATTGAATCCGCCCGCCTTCGTACCGTTGCCCCAGGAGGCGTAGCCCATCACATCGCCCGTGAAGCGATAGGCCAGTTTGACGGTGGCGTTGAGATTGTCCTCGCTGAGAGACTGATTATGCGTGACCCCCGCGAAGAACGGATTGAACGGTGTTGAGCAGCCATATCCCAACAACAGCGCCTGACTGTAGGGAAGCCCGGCTGAGGGCGGGGGTGCCGCCAGCAGCTGTCCGCAGGCCGAACCGCCGTCTGGGCTGTTGTAGTTGGCTGTCTCGTCCTTTGATTCATGCGTGTAGCGCAGACCTGCCGTGAGATCCAGCTGGTCGGTCAGCGAGTAGGTCTCGTTGGTGAAGAAGGCGAAGCTCTTCTCGGTCTGCTGGTAGGAATCCGCCTGCCCGGAAACGCCGGGGAGGAAGGTTTGTCCGGGTAGGTTACCGGTCAAATCCGTCAACAACAGGAAATTTGGCGGGCTGACACCCGCGGCCGCCGAGGCCGTCGCACCCAGAAACAGGTCGAATTGATCGTCGGCGAGAACTGTCGAAGTGAGAGTCAGCGGCTCTCTGTCGGCGAAACCGCCGATCAGCCAGTTGAGGCGCTCGGTCTTGCCCGCGAGCCGCAACTCCTCGCTGTACTGCTTGTAGTCGGTCACGTTGCCGTTGGCGGGCTCCTGCACGAGGGCAGCGTCGGAGTAATCCGGATCGTTGCCGGCGGCGACGCTGTTGACCCGCGCCGCGGTGATCGAGGTCAGCTGGGCGGCGCCCAATTTCCAGTCAAGCTGTGCGGAAATTCCGCGGTCCCAGATCTGCTGTACGATCGGGTAGTTCGCAAATGACTGCCCGTTGAAGGGACTCGTGGGTGTGGTCGGGAACAGCGGTTGTCCGGCTGTACCGCCGAGCGCCGGATTGCCCGCGAGCGCCGCGATGATCCCGGCAAAGGGGCCCGCATACACAGGCGTGGCTTGACAGCATGCCTCGTTACGGTGCGAATAGTCGCCGATAAACAGCACGCTGATGTCGTCGCTGGGAGTTATCAGGTACTGTCCGCGTACCGTGTAGAAGTTGCGGCTGTTGACTGCGTCGTCGGAGTTTCCGGGTCCCGTCTCGACGTCGAGGAAGCCGTCGCGCTTCTGGTAACCGGCGTACAGGCGGAACGCAGAGAAATCGCCCACCGGCCCGGTGATCGACCCGGACGCCTGCTTGTCGTCGAAGTTCCCGCCTGTGATCTCACCGGTCACTCCGAAGGTGGTCGAGGGGCGCTGGGTCACGATGTTGATGACACCGGCATCGTTGTTCTTGCCGAACAGTTCCCCCTGCGGACCTTCCAGCACCTCGATACGGTCGAGTTCGCCGAGATCGCCGAATCCGACGCCATTGCGCGGCCGATAGACCCCATCGATCACCACGCCGACGGAGGATTCGAGGCCCACGTTGTCACCGACGGTGCCGATGCCGCGGATGCGTGCCGTAGTCGAGCCTTCCGAGGTGGTCGAAGTTACGGTGAGGCCCGGAGTGAGCGCGGTCAGGTTCTTAATATCGGTCACGCCCGCGTCCTGCAGCTGCTGCTCGGAGAGCGCAATCACGGCGATCGGCACCTCCTGCAGGTTCTGCTGGCGCTTCTGCGCGGTGATGATCACTTCTGTGAGTTCGGTACCGCTTGCGGTCGCATCCGTCGCATGGCTGACGTTGCCGCCCGGGCCGAATGCGATTGCCAGTCCCAGTAGAGGCAATATCCCGTTGAACTCAAA
>Ga0302310_10000933_pt1 | contig 25677 bp, 27 predicted proteins | sample III_Palsa_N1_2_FD_200451 | JGI IMG/M metagenome (GOLD analysis project Ga0302310, IMG submission 200451) | Peat permafrost microbial communities from Stordalen Mire near Abisko, Sweden - III_Palsa_N1_2 | ecosystem: Environmental > Terrestrial > Soil > Palsa > Peat permafrost | place: Sweden...
AAGGAAGGCGAAGAAACCGGCCGCATCACGATCAACTTCAAGATGAAGGCGAGCGGCGTTAGCAAGAAGACCAACAAGCCGTGGACGCGCAAGCCCACGATCTTTGACAGCAAGGGCAAAGAGATCAAAGCGCCTCCGACAATCGGCGGCGGTTCAATCCTGCGTGTTGCCTGCGAGCTGGGCGGCGGCGGTGTGCCGAGCGCCAAGAAGTTCTACCTGTCACCGAAACTGGTCGGCGTGAAGCTGATCGAGCTGGTGAGCTTCGGTAGCGTGACTGCAGCAGGCTGCGGCTTCGGTGAAGACGAAGGCGGTTATGAAGCTGACGACGCACCGGCACCGAGCACGTTCGATGGCGAAGACGAAGCCGCCGGCAACGATGAGGGTACGAGTGGCGGCAGCGGGGACTTCTAAGTTCCTGACACCGGGCATGAAGCCGGAAGCAGTGGTGGCGGGTCACATCGCCACCATCGTCATCCCACTCGAACCTCTACCCGCATCTCGCCCCCGCGTCACCAAGTGGGGCACCTACATTGCCAAGCCGTACAAGCAGTGGATCGACGCTGCACTCGACGTAATCCCCGAGGGAAACCTCTGGCTCGACAAGAACCTCCCGCTCCTCGTTGTGACCACGGCCGTCTGCACGAAGGCCCGCACGTCCAAGCTGTTCTTCCCACGTATGGATGTCGATAACACCGCGAAGGCGGCCCTCGACATCGTCACGAAAGTGGGTGGCTATTGGGCTGACGACAATCAGATTGTCCACCTGGTCACGACCAAGCGATTCGCCGCTCCAGGCGAAGCCGCCTACACCTCCCTCAGCATTTATTCGCTGTGAAGATCAAAGCCCTCGACACCATCGAGCGCATCTTCGTCACTTGTTCCATGACCGCTCCATCCGCTGACATCGGCGTACTGGAACTGGCCGGCGCTCACCGCCGTCAGGGTTACTCCGAGATCGCCGTTCACTACGTCATTCGACGGGACGGCTGGATCGAGAAAGGTCGTGACGAAAGACTCCGTGGTGCTGTAGCGCCGACCCACGCATCCAGCTCGCTACAGGTCTGTCTCATCGGTGGACTGAACGAGCACTTGGAAACGAAGGGGCAATTCACACACGAGCAGATCAATGTGTTGAGACGGCTATCTACCAACTACGGCGCTCCGCTGGTGTTTGGTCACGAACCGCCACTTCTCTCACTCAAAGACCACTTCAAGGAACCCTGATGAATCTCTCCCCTCAATCGAAGACCGTGCTCGCGCACCTCCGTGCCGAAGCGCACATCACCTCATGGCAAGCCGAAGGCGTCTATCGCATCCGACGCCTCGCCTCACGCATCGACGAGATCGTTGCGGCGGGATACGAGGTCATCAAGAACGAGGCGCGTGACGCCACTGGTCAGCGTTACATCCGCTACTCCCTGAGCGCAACGCAGAAGCGTTACGCCGGCCCCATCCATCCGCCGCGCGCGAAGTGCCTGCGTCTGACCGTCGAGCACATCGAAGAAACGATGCACGAACTCGGCTACTGCCGCTGCGCTGTGGAAAAACTCATCAACCGCCTGAAGGAATCTGCATGACCCCTACTGCAACCGCAATGCGTATCGCATTTGAGAAGGCCGCTGCTGCACCCCTCGCGAATCGAATCAACCGTCTTCTGGTCACGTCCGCGCTGCGCCGCAAGTGCGGCCTGGTGACCCGCAAGACCATGTGGTCAATCCAGCGTGGAAACCGCTGAGTCCGAGCTGGTCTCGAAAGGCTCTTGCGACGACTGCGGTTCCTCTGATGCGTGTGCCCTCTATTCCGATGGGCATACGCACTGCTTCTCCTGCGGCAAGACCCGCCAAGGCGACAGCACCCACACACCCAAACGGAGCAAGCGCATGTCCGATGAGTTTCTACACGGACAGTCCCAGGCTCTAACGAAGCGTGGGCTGTCAGAGGATACCTGTGCCAAGTTCGGCTACACAGTCGGAGAGCACCACGGGAAGCCAGTACAGATCGCCAACTACATGCGCGATGGCGAAGTTGTTGCGCAAAAAGTCCGGTACACCGGCAAAGAGTTCAACGTGCGTGGCTCACTCAAGGGCGCTGGCCTGTACGGTCAACACCTATGGAGTCCGGGCCGCAAGATCGTCGTCACTGAAGGCGAGATCGACTGCCTGAGCGTCAGCCAGGTGCAAGAGAACAAGTGGCCTGTCGTGTCCGTCCCGAACGGCGCGCAGGGTGCAAGGAAGGCAATCGCCAGCGAACTCGAATGGCTGGAGAAGTTCGAGGAAGTGGTGCTGCTGTTCGACATGGACGAAGTGGGCCAGGCCGCCGCACAGGAGTGCGCGCTGCTGTTCACACCAGGCAAGTGCAAGATCGCCCACCTCTCAATGAAAGACCCGAACGAGATGCTGCTGGCGGGCAAGGCCCGCGAGATCATCACGGCCATCTGGAACGCCAAGGTGTTTCGCCCCGATGGCATCGTGACCTTCGGGGACATCAAGGAGCGTGCGCTCGCCGCGATCACCCGTGGACTGCCGTGGTTCCTGCCGACCCTCACTGACGCCACGTATGGCCGTCGCTACGGTGAGGTCTATGCGTTCGGTGCCGGCACAGGCGTCGGTAAGACCGACCTGTTCACTCAAGAGATCGTCCATACCGCTGTGACCCTCAACGAGAAGTGCGGCCTGTTCTATCTGGAGCAGCCGCCTGTCGAGACCGGCAAGCGTGTGGCAGGCAAGCTGGCAGGCAAGCGGTTCCATGTGCCTGACGGCTCGTGGGAACAACAAGAACTGAATGACGCGTTCGAGCAGATCGAAGCCAGCGGCAACGTCTTCATGTACGACTCATTCGGCAGTACCGAATGGGCCACCGTGCTCGCGAAGATGAAGTACCTGGCCGCTGCAGAGAACGTCAAACACTTCTGGCTAGATCACCTCACGGCCCTGGCGGCTGCTGAGGAGGACGAGCGCAAGGCCCTGGAGAAGATCATGGCCGACATCGCGGCGTTCGCTCAGGCCAACAACGTCTGCTTCTACCTCATCTCACATCTGGCTACGCCCGAGGGCAAGCCACACGAGGAAGGTGGTCGCGTGATGATCCGTCACTTCAAAGGCTCCCGCGCCATCGGATTCTGGAGTCACTTCATGTTTGGCCTGGAGCGAGACCAGCAGGCGGAAGACATCGCTGTCCGTCAGCACACCACGTTCCGCATCTTGAAGGATCGCTTCACCGGCCAAGCAACGGGCAAAACCATCGGCCTCGGCTACGACGTGGAGACCGGCCGGCTGTTCGAGCAGGAGCTTGAGGAAGCCCCGATGTTCCCTGATGAACCAGGGGAAGGCAGCAACGACTTTTGATTGAGTCCGCAGTTGTCGAGCACGTTTTCTACATCCCCAAGGACGCCCCGCTACGCGCAGCCGCGTCCGCCTGTTTCCCCTACGCAACCCCACCAACGGCCACCGATGCCGCCTTGCGATTCCCGCAGGGTGGCCGACGTGTGCGCGTGACCATCACTGTCGAGGAACTGCCATGAACCTGTTTTTCAAGAACCTGATCGCTGCTGTCGTTTCCGCTGTCTTGCCGGCCACCGTCGATGCAATCACCAACCGCTTCAACAAGGACGTGTCCAAGCTGGAGAAGCTGGCACTGGATCACCGCGCCGCTGCCGAGTCGCACACCGACCTGGCCCATGACTTCCTGGACATGGCCGACGCCGCGCACGACGAAGCCGACCGCGCCGAGCGCGTTGCTGCCCGCGTCAAAGCGCTGATCGACTGAGCACTCGATGCTCATATTCGACTGCGAGACCAACGGCCTCCTCGCTGAGCTAGACACGATTCACTGCATTGCCATGCGGGACATCGTGAAGGGCATCACCTACCGGGCCAACGATCACGGATCGAAGCTGAGCATTGAGGCTGCACTGCGCATCTTGATGGAAGCCCCGGACATCTGCGGGCACAACATCATCGGCTTCGACATCCCTGCGATCCAGAAGGTCTACCCATGGTTCAAGCCAAAAGGCCGTGTGTGGGACACGCTCATCATGTCCCAACTCATGTTCACCGACTTGTTCAACGATGACGTGAAGCGGATCAGGCAGCACGAGAAGGATGCTGCAGCGGGCCGGCGGACTGCCGGCATCTACCCGAAGAAGCTCATGGGCAAGCACTCGCTCGAAGCGTGGGGCTGGCGTATGGGCGTCTGGAAGGGCGACTACTCCGACATGATGAAAGCCAAGGGCCTCGACCCTTGGGCGGAGTGGAATCAGGAGATGGACGACTACTGCGTCCAGGACATCCGCGTCACCGCCAAGCTGTACGACAGGCTGATGGCTCAGGGTTTCAGCGAGGACAGCATCCGCCTGGAACACGACATTGCCCCGATCCTTCGGCGACAAGAGGCTCACGGCTTCCTGTTCAACAAAGAGAAGGGAAAGGAGCTGGAGGCTACGCTCGTCGGCTTGCGTGCTGAGCTGGTCGAGAAGCTGCGTGCGGTGTTCCCGCCGTGGCAGGCGAAGGCCGGCATCATCATCCCGAAGCGTGCCAACAAGACGAAAGGCTACGAGGTCGGCGTCCCCTTCCAGAAGTGGAAGACCATCACCTTCAACCCTGGATCACGCGCGCATATCGCTGATCGCCTGACCGCGCTCTATGGCTGGAAGCCAATGGAGTTCACCGACGCCGGCACGGTCAAGATGGACGAGACCACGCTGGAGGGCCTGAAGTATCCCGAGGTGCCCCTGCTGATCGAGTACCTGACCGTTGAGAAACGCTTGGGCCAACTCAGTGAAGGCAAGCAGGCGTGGTTCAAGGCCGTGAAGGCGGACGGCCGTATCCACGGTCGAGTGAATCAGAACGGCGCAGTCACCGGCCGCATGACGCACTCCTCGCCCAACATGGCACAGGTGCCCTCCTCCGGTTCGCTGTATGGCCCTGAGTGCCGTGCGTTGTTCGGTGTGCCCAAGGGCAAGCTGCAAGTTGGCGCGGACGCCAGCGGCCTTGAGCTGCGGTGCCTCGCTCATTTCATGGGCCGATGGGATGGTGGCGCGTACGCGAAGGTGATCCTGGAAGGTGACGTACACACGACCAACCAGACCGCAGCCGGACTACTCACCCGCAACGAAGCCAAGACCTTCATCTACGCCTTCCTCTACGGAGCAGGTGACGCGAAGATCGGCTCGATTGTCGGCAAGGGTGCGAAGCGCGGCGCTGAGCTGAAGGCGCAATTCCTGAAAGGACTGCCTGCCCTGGACTCGCTCATCAAGGCGATCCAGCACACCGTTCGGAAACAGGGATACCTCAAGGGCCTGGATGGCCGCCGTGTGCACGTCCGCAGTGCTCACGCTGCATTGAACACTCTGCTGCAGGGTGCCGGTGCCATCGTGATGAAGAAGGCTCTCGTGTTACTTGATGAGCGTCTGCAAGAAAACGGCTTGATCCCCGGCTTTCACTACGAGTTCGTCGCCAACGTGCATGACGAGTTCCAGTTAGAGGTCGATGAGGAACTTGCCGAGACCGTAGGTGCCGCCGCTACCGATGCGATCTTCCGCGCCGGTCAGCATTACGGCTTTCGTTGTCCGCTGGCTGGTGAGTTCAAAGTCGGCAACAACTGGCACGACTGTCACTGAGGCAGAGCGCCACTCCGGCAAGCCGTCTACTTGCACTGACGAAGCACCGGGCGAAGAAGCGGGGTATCCCTTTCAATCTCACGGTTGAAGACGTGGTGATCCCCGACTTCTGCCCGGTGCTGGGCTTACCGCTCTACCGCAACACCGGAGGACTGGCCCAAGGCCCGAACTCCCCATCCCTCGACCGCAACGACCCACCCCTTGGTTACACAAAGGGGAACGTCACGGTCATCTCGTCCAAAGCCAACGCCATCAAAAGCAATGCAACTCCCGAGGAGCTGCTGCGCGTGGCCGCCTATTACCAGGAGCACAGGTGAACAAGCTGATTCAGTTCGTCCTCGCCGGGATCGTCGAGACCGTCACACAGAAGCGGCTGCACAGGAGCCGCGAGCGAGCCGCGCGCCACAACTTGCAGCTCGCGAAGTACGCCGCTGCGATCCGTAAGACACAGACTAAGGAATCCTGATGCCCCCAAAGAACACCACGAAAGCTGAGCTGCAGCGTCAGCTCGAAGCGATGAGCCACGCCGTAAGCAACATGAAGGAAGCGCAAGTTCTGAAGGTCGGCGCGGAGTCCGTCATTGACCACATGAGCATGGTGAACTCACGCCTGGAGATGGATCGCCTCGATCACATCCGCGAGGCCACACGTCGTCGCTTCGCGCACGAGCTGGCCGACGCGCTGCTTCGGTCAGGCATGGTCAAGATGACCGAGTTCCTGGATGAAGACCCGCGCCGCTTCTGCCGCGTGCTCCGCATCGAAGGGTCGCTGTCGGTTTGCTGACCCTCCTCATCGACGCTGACGTTCTCCGCTACCAACTGTCGTTCAAGAACACCAAGACAGTGAAGTGGGAAGACGAGGACGACGGCGCTGAGGTAGTAGTCGCAGAGGTCACCAACCCCGAGAAGGCGAAGGCCGACCTGGACGACTATATCGAGGAGCTGCTGGAGAAGTTCGGAACACGCGAGTTCCTCCTGCCCCTCTCGGTGTCCACCAACTTCCGCAAGGGAATCTTGCCGACCTACAAGGGCAACCGCACGAAGCCGAAGCCAGCCCTGTGGAACGCCGTGGATGGCTTCCTACACGAGCTGTACCCCGAGAAGATCATCACCCGCGAATATCTCGAAGGCGATGACATCCTGGGTCTGCTGGCAACCATGCCGAAACCCCGACTGGCACCCGGCAAACGAATCATCGTGTCCATCGACAAGGACATGCAGACGATCCCAGGCCGCCTGTTCAACCCCGGCAAGCCTGACATCGGCACCCGTACGATCAGCGAGCACGAAGCCAATCTGTTCTGGATGAAGCAAGTGCTCACCGGGGACACCGTAGACAACTACAAGGGCTGTCCCGGCATCGGCCCCAAGAAAGCTGACGAGTTCCTTATGCCCGTCCATGAGGCCCTGCTGGGTCTGACGGTAGAGGAGCACCTGGCCGCCCTGTGGGTGACCGTCACGATGGTCTATGAGTCCAAGGGCTTTACCGCCGAGGACGCACTGATCCAGGCCCGTTGCGCACGAATCCTGCGAGACGGCGATTACAACTTCAAGACCGAGGAGGTGAAACTTTGGACACCACAGTAAAGACGGGAGTCAAGCATGATGCCGGCAAGGCACCGCTCAGTTTGATCCCTGCTGATGCCTTAACCGAGATCGCTAACGTCTTCGGTTTCGGCGCTCAGAAGTACGCCGCATTCAACTGGACAGGCGGATTCGACCATCGGCGTTTGTACGACGCGATGCTGCGCCATACGTTTGCCTCACTGGCCGGCGAAAACGTCGATTCCGAGAGCGGCCGTGATCATCTGGCACACGCTGGCTGCTGTATTTTGATGCTGCTATCACACCGCTTGCGCGGCCTCGGAACAGACGACCGTGGCCCCAACGAAAAGACGAATGGACTCACTCATCAAGCGGTCGAGCGTTAACGTGTTCATTCAGCGCATTCGAATATTCGGACGACGCCTGCTTGATGGCATTGCGCACGTCTAATTCCAACACATTTTTGATGTTCGCCAGGTCCAGCCCCACGTTGTCTCTGTCCCAGCTGTATCTCAGGTTGGCGGTCAGCTTTTTAGTTCGATTCCACGCCGTTATCACTATTTGATCGGGCGTCACCGTGAAAACGAAATGATAATCAGAAAAGGCCTTCCGGCTATTTACATAGCTCGTGAGGTCGGCTTGGACGAACTGTTCTGCCACTAGGAGAACGCGGTTGGGCGTCAACTCAGGAGCCACGAAGGCGGTAGAACTAGTTCGCGACGAACGCTCAGTTACTACTCGCATTTCCGTTCTAAGGGCTGCAAGTTCTGCGAATAACATCGCCTGCATTTCTCCTGAACTGTCGTTCTGCTTGCCGAGCGTACGCATTAGGCCGGCGCGAACTATGGGATTTGAAGCTCCGGTATGCGTACCCGATGCAGAAATGGCGGCAGAAAGATCATCGCGCCACGCTTGGAGACCCATAACGGACGCGTCGTAAAAGATCGTATTGATGCCACCGATGTCAAACGGAAGTGCTTCACCGTTCTCTATCATTTGCACCAGCGGTTTGTCGGTTGCATGTCGAACAGCCACCTCATACATGACGTTGGGGTTGTGGCCATGCAGGTCAACAATGACCAAATCAGCATCAATAATTTTATTTACGATGCCTTCGGTGACCATGCCGGGCGCTTTGTCTTCGTCGGCGCGCTCAACGACGTAGCCGAGCTTCTCGGCAACTGGACGAATCACCTCTCTGAGGAATCCATCGGAACGCCGCCGGGCTTCGGAATTGATACTTCCTATCGGACTGACAACGAAACACTTTTTCGCGGGTGCAACTGTGTCGTCCTTCATCTTTCCCCCTAATGACTCCCCTTCTCGATCGTCAGTCTACTTGAATATCCATAGCCTCCGAAAAGAGCGCGCGCGGGTAAAACAACCAGCATAGGAGGAAACAACCGTTTCCCATCAAGGGTTCCGGTGGTTCTTGAAGATCCCGTTCACGAATCACGGAGCCCCCTATGTCCGAGAACATCCCCCTTCACGCCTACGACCTGATCGACGAGCTGGATAAGCGATACCCCGAGGTCATCTACGACCCAAAAGGGGATCACAACGAGTTCCTTCTGAGATCAGGTGAACGTCGGCTGGTGTTGTCCCTCCTGCGAAAGCGTCAGCTCGAACAAGAGGAGCAGCACTGAACCATGTGTACCAGTAAACCCAAGGCCCCCAAGCCCACCGAAGCGGAGAAGCCGGCCATCCTGCTGACCGCCCGTGATGGCCTGGGGGATCAGGAGAGTGCAACGACGGGTCGAAAGAATCTCCGCATCGACCTGAATAAGTCCACCTCCACCGCTTATGGAAGCAGTCTCGTTATCCCTACTTGAGCACGTCCGCACCGCAGACCGTCTCAGCAGAAGGCCGTTACTCTCAGCTCAAGTCTGATCGAAACAACGCCGAGTCCCGCGCAAAGCAATGCGCCACTCTCACACTGCCGACGCTTTACAAGGAAGTCTCGAAGGGCAAATCGAGTTCTTCCCGCACCACCCCGTACCAAGGCACCGGCGCGCGATGCGTTAACTCGCTGTCCGCCCGTCTGCTGTTGGCGCTGTTCCCTGCGAACGCCAACTTCTTCAAGTTATCTCCCGATGGCATGGACGCTAACCAGCTCGCAGAGCAGGCCGGCATCCAGCAGGGGGAGCTAGAGATGGGTCTCGCTGAGATCGAGCGTACCGTCATCAACGACATCGAAACGTCCGGCATGCGCGGACGCTTAGGCCTTGGCCTGAAACATCTCGTGACGACCGGCAACGTACTGATGTACGTGCCCGACGAAGGCAACGCCAAGATGTACCCGCTGACCCGTTACGTCGTTGACCGCGACGGTATGGGTTCCGTCCTTGAAATCATCACCCTCGACAGCATCGCTCCGTCCACCTTGGGCAATGAGCTGAAAGCCTCGCTGGGTCTCGATGAGAAGAAGGGCGGCAAGAACGATTCCGGCCCCGAGCAAGACGTTGAACTCTATACCCGCATCTACCGTGACGGTGAGCTGTGGCAGGTGTACCAGGAAGTGAACGGCAACATCGTTGCTGGCTCCCAAGGCACCTACCCCATCGACGCCTGCCCCTGGATTCCCCTGCGGATTCCCGAGGAAGACGGTGAGGACTACGGCGCGGGTCTGATCTACGACTACTACGGCGACTTCGATGCACTGGAGAAACTGAGCAAGGCCATTCTCAAGGGAGCAGCAGCCGCCGCCAAGGTGCTGTGGGCACTCGATGAGAACGCCTCGATCCGCCCGAAGACCATCACTGAAGCCGAGTCTGGCGACGTGTTGCGCTTCAAGGCAGAACAGCTCAAGGCCGTATCGCAAGAGAAGTACGCCGATTTCAACTTCGTCGGTCAGCACATCGACAAACTGATTGCACGTCTGGAAATGGCGTTCGGTGTTCGCACCTCGATCCAGCGTCAGGGCGAGCGTGTCACTGCAGAGGAAATCCGTTACCTGGCTCAAGAGCTGGAGGATGTCCTCGGGGGCATCTACTCGATCCTCGCTGAAGACCTACTGCTTCCGTTGGTTCGTCGAATCATGTATCGCCTCACGCGCACCCGCCGTCTTCCTGATCTGCCTCCTGGACTCATCAAGCCCCGCATCGTTGTCGGCGTCGCCGCCCTCGGTCGTGGTCAGGACATGCGCAAGATCATGGAATGGGCACAGGCAGCACAGCAGGTGCTCACGCCGCAGGTGTTCTCGTCTCGTGTCGATGCTGGCGAGTTAATGGCCCGTATGGGTGCAGCCTCCGATCTGACCATGAAGGGACTCATCAAGTCCGACGAGCAGATGGCGCAGGAACAGCAGGACGCCACCGCACACCAGGCAGCCATCCGCGCAGCCCCAACCATCGCAGGTGCCGCTATGGCACCACAAGGAGTTCCCAGTGGCGAAAGCTAACCCCGTGACCGACACGCCGGCTGATCCGGCAACAACCCCAACAGAAACCGTCACGGCTCCGGTCGTGACAGAAACAACCTCTGTGGTCACCCCGAAGGCGAAGACCGCCCCGGCCGATCCCCTTGAGAAGTTCAAGACCGTCGTGGACGGCCTGAGCATCTACAACTTCACCGAGACTGCCCTGTGACCGAAAAGACCGAGATCGTCCTCAACGTCGAACCTCCAGTGGAAACCGACCCGACATCCGAGGTCACCTATGGTGGCTTCAAGACTGTTGAAGAGCTGGTAACCGCTCATGCCGAGCTGACTGCTAAGCAGACCACGCCCACCAAGACCGCCGAGGAAATCGCGGCTGACGAAGCTGCTGCACTGGCGGTCGAGGAAGGCGACAAGCCGGCTCTGGAAATCCCTGCGGGGGACGACGAGGCTCAGAAGGTTGTCGAGGGTGCCGGCCTGGATTGGGACGCTCTCAATGCGGAGTACGCGAAGGACGGGAAGCTATCCGAAGAAACCTACGCGAACCTGGCGAAGTCCAGCATCCCGCGTGACGCCGTTGATACCTACATCCAGGGCAAGCAGGCACAGGCCGATGCATACGACTCGGCCGTGTATGGCACCGCTGGCGGCCAGGAAGCTTACGGCTCCCTCGTGTCGTGGGCGAAGTCCGCCCTGTCCGATTCCGAGAAGGTTGCCTTCAACGACGCCGTGACCTCCGGCGATGCTGCCCGCGCGAAGATGGCCGTGGAAGCGTTGACTGCCCGCCACGCCAAGACGCACGGCACACCGCCGCAAAACCTGCTGAATGGAAAAAAGGCCGCTACCGGCGTTGAACCTTTCAAGTCGCAGGCAGAAGTAACCGCCGCAATGAACTCGCGTGCATACAAGACCGACCCGGCGTTCCGCGCAACGGTTGTGGAGCGGCTGGCCCTCTCCGAGTTCTAAGTTCTAAAGAGAAACCCCGCGTTGTGCTTCGGCCCCTGCGGGGTCACCCCTCTCTCTCAACCCATCCAAAAGGAAAATACACAAGAACAAAATGGCAAACGCTACTCCGAACCGCCTTGGTCAGATTCAGGGCGCTGGTGATGCACAGGCACTATTCCTCAAGCAGTACGGTGGAGAAGTGCTGGCTTCGTTCGTCGCCGAGTACGTCATGGCCGGTCATGTGACCGAGCGAAACATCATGCACGGCAAGTCGGCTTCGTTCCCGGCTATCGGCACCATCGGCTCCGAGTACCACGTGCCGGGCACCGAGATCACGGGCCTGAACGTGCAGCACAACGAAGTGATCGTGAACCTCGATCCCATGCTGATCTCGCATGTGTTCATCCCGAACATCGACGAGGCCATGAATCACTACGATGTCCGCAGCGAGTACACCAAGCAGCAGGGCCTCGAACTGGCGAAGCAGCGTCAGCTCAACGAAATCCGTTGCGCGATTCTGGCTGCGCGTCAGACGACCGGCCCGGTCCCCGGTCAGCCGGGTGGCATGATCGTCAAGGCGGCGACGATGGCCACCGACGCAACGCTGGTCGCTGCGGCGATCCGTCAGATTCGTCAGAACTTCGACGAGAAGAACGTGCCCGATGAGGACGTAATCGCCACGCTGAAGCCGGCGATGTGGTACTTGCTGACGCAGGTGAAAGACCTGGTGGACCGTGACTACAACCCTGACGCCGGCTCTTCGCTGTCGCAGGCGGTCATCAACTCCATCGCGCGCATCAAACTGCTGAAGACCAACCACTTCCCGAACCAGGACGACACGGCGAACGCCACCGTCGTTGCCTCGCGTCGGGCGGACTACAGCAAGTCGGTCTGCGCCGTGTTCCACAAGAGCGCGGTCGGTACGCTGAAGCTGATGGACTTGGCGCTGGAAAGCACCTACGACCCGCGCCGTCAGGGCACGCTGATGCTGAGCAAGTTCGCCTTGGGCCACGGCCCTCTGCGTGCTGCTGGCGCTGCTGAAATCGCCGTCGGCACCTAAGCGACGCCCCCGAACCCGTCACGTCTCTCACCAGGCGTGGCGGGTTTTTTTTGTTCCTACCGGAGACTCATGCAACTTTCCGCAACCACTGAGCTTGAGGCTGTCAATCAACTGCTGAAGGCAGTCGGTGAGAGTCCCGTCAACTCGCTAGATAACCTGGGCTTCACCGACGCATCCATTGCGCGTGACACGCTCCGCACCAAGGCACGCGAAATCCAGTCGAAGGGCTGGTACTTCAACCGTGACTACGATTTCTACTTCACCCCGGCCAGCGATGGTCAGGTCGTTCTACCGGCGAACGTTATCTCAATTCGCCCGTCCACAGCCGAGACGCGCCGTGTTACGCCGCGCGCCGGCAAGCTCTACAACAACGACGACGCCACGTATGTGTTCGCTGCAGACAGCGGCCCTATCGTCGAGGTCGTGTGGATGTTCGACTTCGAGACGCTGCCTGAAGCAGCACGTCGCTACATCACCGTCACTGCAGCCACGCAGTATCAGGCGCAATTTCAGGGTAGCGAACAGTCCTATGGGTTCACCAAGGACGATGAGAAGTTCGCGCTGATGGCATTGCTGGACGAGGAGCGCAGCTACGAGCCGCGCGGCAACATGTTCAACGATGGCACCGATGTCTCCGAGATTTTCACTCGCTGATGCCGCTGACCTCTGGAACCATCCCGTCGATGATTGGCGGGATCTCTCAGCAGGACGCTTCGGTGCGCCTGCCCACGCAGATCGCCGATGCGGTTAATTGCGATCTGAGTCCGGCGCGCGGTGCTGGCCCCCGGCCACCTGCGGAGTTCATCAACGTCCTGCGGTCCGACATCCCGGACAATGCGTTCTTCCACAGCATCGTGCGTGACAGTCGCGAGCGCTACATCGTCGCGATCTATCCTGACAACGTCCGCGTGTTCAACCACGAGACCGGCAAGGAGTACGTGGTCATCAAGGACGCTGCCTCGCTGGCGTATCTTACGACCCTCTCGGAACCCTGGCAGTCCTTCAGGGCCGTCACGGTGGACGATTACACCTTCATCGTGAACCGCGATAAGACCGTGGCGTTGTCCACGCAGAAGACCGCTGGCGTCCTGTCGGGTTCCGTACAGACCTTCCAAGATCTTCCGAAGACTGCCGCGTCCAACGCGATCTACGAGATTCGCGGCGACGGCTCCAACGCCTTCGATAACTACTTCGTGCAGTACCAGTCCTCACTGGTGTGGAAGGAAGTGAGCAAGCCCGGTGAGTTCGGTTACTTCGACGCCGCCACGATGCCTCATGGTCTCAAGCGTGTCCCTGATGGCACCAACCCGGACGGCTTCTACTTCTCCTACGGCCCCCTGGTGTACGACACACGTTACGCGGGCGACACCGCATCGAGTCCGCCCCCGTCCATCGTGGGGCAGCGCATCGGTGATGTGTTCTTCCACCGAGATCGCCTGGGTCTCATTGCGAGCGCCGGAAACATCGTCATGTCGGAGATCGGCCACTACTTCAACTTCTGGCGCACGACGGTGACCTCGCTGCTGGACAGTGATGTGATCGACGTGAACGCTCCGACTGAAGGTGTCGCGGAGATGCTTCACTGCATCTCCTACCAGAAGGCACTGATGATCTTCGCCTCTGGCAAGACCTCGTTGTTCCAGCTCACCGGCACGCCGACGTTGACACCCAAGACGGTCAAGATCGACCCGGTGACGACCTACGGCGTATCGCCCACGATCAAGCCTGTGCTGGCCGGCAGTAGCCTGTTCTTCCTCGACGACAACCAGGCGAAGGCATGGAGCACCGTGCGGGAATACTTCGTGTCCGATGACACGGTGACGCCCGAGGCGGCCGATGTGACCGCGCACGTTCCCTCGTATGTAACGGGCAACACCCGCTGCATGGCGGAGGCCGGGGACGCGGACATGCTGTTCATCGCTCAGCGCAACGCTGCAGGCGGCGAGCTGTTCGTCCATCAATACAAGTGGTCCGGCGATACCAAGCAGCAGTCCGCATGGAACCGCTGGCTCATTCAGGGCACCGGCTCAGTCCTGCATGTCCACGCTATCGGCACGATGCTCTATGTGATGACGAAGGCTCCCTCGGGAGGCGTGGAGTTACTGCGCCTTGACCTGAGTTCGTCCCCGACGTACCCGCTGATCTCTGCCGAGCACGACATCTACCTTGACCGCCGTGAGGCGGTGACTCCGGTATGGCAGCAGTTCGGTAACTACACCGACATCACTGTGCCGCTCACGTTACCGACCCTCACGGGCCTTGCTGTGCTCAAGACGACCGATTGGCCCTCACCGGGAACCACTGTCGATCTGCGCTTGGCAACGCTGGTCAATGGCGGTCAGACGATCCGCTTGCCGGGTCGCGTGGACACCGGCCGCGTCGTGGTGGGCTACCGATACAACCGACGCATCACGCTGAGTCAGCAGTTCATCCGCGATCAGAACAACGTGAGCAAGCTGATCGGCCGTCTGCAGATCAAGCGCATGACTGTCCGCTACAACGATGCGACGTACTTCAAGTGTCTCGTGACACCGAAGGGTCGCCCGCAAGCGATCGACACCATCGTGCCGCAGCTGGAGAGCACGTTCACCAACAGGACGACCGGGGACGCAGCGTTCCTCCTGAGCACCCCTACGACTCAATCGGGCACCTACACGTTCCTCGTGGCCTCGCGCTCCGATGCCGTCGATGTGTCCTTCACCAATGACTCACCGTTCCCCGCCTGGTTCCAGTCGGTGCAATGGGAAGGTCTCTACACAGCCAAGGTCCAGCAATGACAATCACCTTCCGCGAACCCACACGGGAATCGCTTGAGTACATCGCGGCTCACATGTGCGCGGAAGACTTGGACGAGCTAACTGCCTGTGGCTGGGCATCACCGCTGCAGGCTCTCATCGAATCCGTAGAGAGCAGCAGAGAAGCCTCCGTGGCCTGGTGGGATGGATTCCCCCAGGCTGCGCACGGCGTTGCCGACTTCACCCTTGATCCAACCATCGGCGTCCCCTGGATGCTCAGCACCGGCCCGCGCGGACACATTGCGCGTGCGTTCGTCAAAGTCTCCGAGAAGTTCATCGCGGACATCACCCCGATGTACTCCGCCCTATTCAACCTCGTCGATGCCCGTCACGTTCGCGCGCAGCGATGGATGATCGCGCTCGGCTTCAAGCCGTACAAAGTCCACGACTGCAACGGCTTCCCTTTTATCGAGTTCGGATTATTCCCTAGTGTGTGAACCCGTGAGCATCACGGCGGGTGTGCTCGCCGTCGTCGGCGCAGCATCCGCCGTCTACAGCGCCAACCAGCAGCAGAAGGCGCTCAATCAGCAAGCACAGCTCCAGCAAACTCAGATCGATCAGCAGGCATCCGTCCAGACCGACGACCGCTTGAAGCAAGCGCGCGAACAGCGTGCCTCTGCCCGTGCAGCTTCCGCCGAGTCCGGCGCATCCGGCAACTCCACCGACGCGATCCTCAACGACCTGATGATGCAGTCAGGACGCGACGTGTCTCGCATCGAGAAGAACCGTGAGAACGGTCAGCTCGAAAGCCAGCAGGAAGTCCGTAGCAAGACAGGCGAGATCAACGGTCAGCTCGCGGCGGGCCTCGCAGGCTCCGCGAACTCTGGAGCGAATGCCTACAGCAATTACAAGATCAAAACCGGCCACTAACCAAACCAAGGGATCAACATGCCCCGCTTTGAAGCACAACGCATCACGCCCAAGCAGGCTGTCGATTCCTCGCAATCGGCGAACATCAATCTACCTGTCCAGGCAAACCTCGAAGCCGCCAGCGGTGCCGGCAGTGCCATGTTCGTTATGGGTCGCGCCCTCAATGGCATCTCCAACGCTGTCGGCGAGTCCGGCGTGCAGGAAGGCCGCCAGAAGCTTGCGAAAGCGCAAGCCAAGAAGGAAGCCGACGACAAGCGCACAGGCGAAGCGAAAGCCGCCGAACACGATGTCACTGGCGCCGATCAAACGGCGTGGCTCGATCAAGCCAGCCAGATGGCTCGCGACAGCTACATGGAGACGGACGGCATCAATGCCGTGGACAAGTACCAGTCTTCCATTCAGGCCGATCTGGCAAAGATGGAACCCGGTTCCGACATTGACGGGTTTATCAAGGACAGCGCCGAGAAGTTTATTGAGGAGAACAAGCTCGAAGGTCGCGCGCGTGACGCGTTCCTCATGGGTCTCGCCAAGACCCAGGATGGGATCAAGCAGAGCTACCTGAAGCAGTCCATCAAAGAATCGATGAAGCGCGAGGAGGAAGGTGCATCTGCCCTCCTGGTCAACGCGATCACGAAGGGTGGCCCGGACGTCGCCACGAACTACACGAACTGGCGCGCGATCAATGCCGACAAGGGCATGACCGATGACGAGCTGGATCACATCGCTGTGGACGCCGTGAAGGCGTCCATCGCTTCCGGCGACATGGACATCGCCAAGGGCATGTCGATCCTCCAGACCTCGACCGGCAACGGCCGCCCGGTACTGGCCGACATCCCTGAGCACAAAGAAGAACTGCAGCTCGCTGCCAAGCGAGGAGAGACGATTCAGAAGGATCGTGCCGAGAAGGCCCGCTACGAACAGGAGGTTGCCGAGACGGTGCAGATCGACGCGCTGGCTGACAAGGGAATCCTGGGCAAGTCACGCGCGCTCGCATGGGGTAAGGCAAACGACAAGTCCGCCGCTGAGGTCGCTGCGAAGATCAACGCGTCCCGCGAGGCCGGCGAACGGCTCGCGAAGGAAGCCGCGAAGGCACAGGCTGAGCGCAACGCGGATCGCGCTTGGAGTAACTACGACGCCCTGGCGGCGAACGCTGCCGGCATCAAGCCGGACGACGTGGGCAAAGCCGGTGACCGTGCGTTCACTGCGGCTCTGCAGTCCGGCGATGACAAGCAGGTGCAGGCCATCCTCAACAAGTCGGCACTGTCCGGCGCACCCATCCCGGCCCTCAAGGGAATCCTGTCGGGCAGCATCGACGAGAGCGACCCCACGCGGGCCACGCGCTACGTCAAAATCTTCGAGCAGATGCAGCGCATCTCTCCCGAGTGGGCCGCCCGTCAGGTGGACGATAAGACCCTTGCACGCATCACGCAGTACCAGACGGCGAAGCTGTTGGGTGCTGATGACACGCAAGCATGGTCGAAGGTCAAAATGGGCAGCACGCTCGACGCCGAGACGATCAACCACAACGTCACTGAAGCGATGAAGCTGGTCGCCAAGGATGCCCCCAAGAACTTCGGGGACGGTGGCTGGTTCAGCTCGAACACGCCGATCAGCAACACGTCCGAGATGGAGTCCGCTTACCGCCTGTCCGTCCGTGACATGGTGCAGGCCGGCGCATCTCCCGAGGTGGCCGCACAGGCTGCGTTGACCCGAGTGAAAGCATCCTTCATCCGCGTGAACGACCGCATGGTTCGCAACTACGGAACCGGCGACGGCATGGACGACGTGACCAGCAGCGCGATGACTGAAGCAAGCAACATGTGGAAGCAGAAGCTCGTGGACAGCAACGTGGTCGGCAAAGATGACCAGGTGCTATTCGCGCCTGTTCCCGGCGATGCAAACAAGTGGCGATTGAACTACATCGCTGCTGGCGGCACGCCGCTCCCCGTGACCCATGAGGTAACCCATAAGGGCACCGATGGTGTCGAGCGGAAGACCACCGAGTTCGTCGATGTGATCCCGTCTGCCACCCGCGCCAACTACTCGGCATGGAGCAAGCAGGAACAGGACAAGAAGGTTCGCAACGAGCAGACGTTCAGGCAGCTCCAGCGCAATCCGACTGACCTCACTCCCGATAACGTCAAGAAGCTCAATGACCAGTACGCCCCGCTCCTGAAAGGCAAGCTCCAGCTCCCCGCAGGAAGCGATCCGACAACCGCCGAGTTCCAGCAGCGCCAATGGGACGCCTCCGTGGCTACCGCCCACAAGGTCACCGACTACGCCAACGATCCGGCCAATCACCTGCAGTCCTTCGCGGACTTCATCACCAGCAATCACTAACGAGGACCACCTGTGGATCAGCTACCGAGCATCTACGCTCAACCGAGGGATAACGTCCCTCTAGTTCCGTCCGCAGGTGCCACCAAGCTGGACGCAAAGGCTCGCACGGATGCGGCGCAGGCACAGAAGGTCAAGGACAACACGACGTTCCATGACCTCATCGGCGCAAAGATTGTCCAGGGGCCTATCGGATGGGCCGACCGGGCACTGCAGGAGAACGGCGTCGAGCGTGATGAGAACTTCTACGGCGACGCACTGAAGCCGGTGATCGACGACTGGCGCAAGGCCGGTCTCGAAGATCAGATGGAACTGCTGGAGCGCGCACAGTCTCCAGCGCACGCTGACCTCCTCAAAGGGTTTGCGATGCAGAACAAGATGGCTCAGGAGGACTCGGCACAGTTCGGTCTCCTGGGTAACGCAGCAGCGGGTCTACTCGATCCGTCCATGTTCGCTATCGGTGCCGCCTCCGGTGGCCTGGGTTACTCCGCAACAGCGGGGCGACTGGCGAACGCTGTGCGCTCCGGCATTGTGGCCGGCGCAACCAACGTGGGCAGTGAAGCACTGTCCTCGCAATACGACCCTTCGATTGATACAGGCCATCTCGTCACCGCGGGGGCGTTCGGGTTCCTGATGGGTGGCGCGTTCGGCTTTCGTGGCCCTGAGCTGGCCGAGCTGGCGCATGGCACCAACAAGTTCACCAAGGCCGCATCGGCCGTCGATGGTTCCAAGCCGAACACGGCGGACTCGATGGGCGCTGCACGCGTCGATGGTTTGAACGTCCCGAAGATGGACGGCCCCGCCGTGGGTACGCCTGAGTGGCAGCAGGCGAAGCTCGACGATGCAGCGCAGAACGCGCCGATCCGTGGTGCCTTCCTGAAAGTCCGCCGGGACCTTGCAGCCCGCTTCGGCAACAGTAACTCCGCGCTGGTTCGCAATGAATCCCGTGGTCTCCTGCGTGACTCCGTGGGCAACACGGATCGTAACGTTGCCACCAAGTTCACTGCGGCCGAGGAATCGGAGCTGCTGGATCACACTATTCACGGTGCCTACCGCACAGCGGTTGAACAGGAGTGGGCGAAGTATTCCGCCTCCACGGGTGTTCGCGGTGACGTGGCACGCCAGCAGTTCAACGAGTCGGTCGGCTATTACATCCGTGGCGTGGCAAAGGACATGGGGCCTGAAGTCGAGGCCACCGCTAAGCATGCTGCCGCCGCCTTCAAGACCATGACGGACGAGCTACGTGCCCGTGGCGTCCCAGGGTTCGAGAAGGAGATGACACCGGACGGCTACCTGCCCCGCGTGTTCTCTGCAAAAGGCTACACCGACCTCAATGCAACGAAGGGTCTCTCCTTCGAGAACCTGCAAGAGAACCTGGTGAAGCCCGCGATGCGCAGCGAGTGGGTGAAGAACCTGAAGCCAGGCGAGGAGCTAAACGAAGATCTCCTGCACGAAGTCAGTGGTGCATGGCTCAAACGTGGTTACGAGAAAGCGATGGGCGGCCCGAGCGATCTGCACGGCACCCTCGCTGCCGCTGACTCAGGCAGTGTGCGTGAGCTGCTGACCGAGGCCGGCGTTGACAAGGTGAAGGTGGATGCACTCGTGAGCAAGCTGGAACGCGAGGCCGCCGAGAAGGCGGTACACGCCCGCGCGAAGTCCCGCATTGATCTTGATGAATCCTTCGGTGCAACGCTGAAGGACGACCTGGGCAACGAGCACACGGTTCACCTGGCTGATCTGCTGGAGAACAACGTGGACAACCTGGTGCCCGACTTCATCCGTGAGATGTCTGGATGGGCCGCACTGAAAAAGCACGTTGACGTGGGCACGCAAGCCGAGCTGGATCGCTACAAGGCGTTCCTGCTGAAGCACAGTAAGGAGGCCGGCGATACTGACCTCTCCCGCGCGCTCGACATCACGTTGAACTCTATCCTAGGCAAGTCCACCTCGGACGCTCCGAACTCTGCATGGACTCGCGGCTCCCGCTTGATTCGTTCGCAGAACTTCATGACCACGATGGGCCAGGTGGGCTACACGATGCTGGAAAGCGTCGGCGGGACGCTCGGCGCTGTGGGTTTTCGCAACGCGATCAAGGCGGCACCTGCTGCAGCCAACATGGTCAAGCAGATGCGTATGGGCAAGTTCGATCAAGTCGAGGCTCGCTGGCTCGCTGACGTGACCGGCCTGGGCACGGACTTCGTGCGCAACCAGCCGTACCTGCGTCTCGATGCAGTCGGTGAGTCGGTGTGGAATAACGACAAGGCTGTCGGCCGTGCGCTCAACAAGCTCGACCGGGGGATGCAGTACGGCCAGCGTGCCATGAGTGTTGTCTCGGGCATCGCTCCGATGCAGCAGTTCCTTCAGGGCTTCGCAGGTGTCGGTATCGCCAGCCGCCTGGTGCAGATGGCCAACAAGGAAGGCGTCCCCGCGAGCATGGTTCGCCGGCTCCGCGCTGGCGGTCTTGATGCCAAGGATCAAGCGACGATCTTCGCCAAGCTCAAGGGCATGAACAGCGTCCATGACATCTCGAAGAACTGGAGCACCTGGACTCCCGATGAGAAGCGCCTGCTGGCGTTGTTCGTTCAGCGCAATGCGAAGCGAACGCTCGGCGAAGGCGGCGTGGGAGATACGGTGCAGCTCATGCACTCGGCCACCGGCCGAATCTTCACGCAGTTCCGCACGTTCATGACCAACTCCTACGCGGCGGTACTGCTGCACGGCTTGCACATGCGTGACTGGCAAACGGCGCAGATGTGGATGGGTTCGACGCTGTTCGCCGGTATCGGCATGGCAGCTCGCAACTACATCAACACCATCGGCGACACGACCGACAAGCGGGAGAAGTTGATGACATGGGATTCGCTTGCCAAGCAGGCGTTCCAGCAGTCGAGCTATTCGTCGGTGATCCCGTTTATGACGGACACCATCGCGCACGACTTGGGCGTCAAGAAAGCCCTCGGTGGTGATGACACCCCTGTGTTCGCCTACGGGCGCTCCACGGGTCTCGACAGTGGCGTCCAAGGCATCCCCACCCTGGCGACCGGACGTGCTCTATGGGGTCTCCCAAGGCTCGCTGTGACGGCTCTCGATCCCCATGCGAACGTCACGCAGAAGCAAGCCAAAGATGCGATGTCGCTGCTGTGGTTTCAGAACGTCACTGGCGTTCGCAATGGTCTCTCATGGATGGCTAACCAGCTCCCGAAAGACGATCCTCAATAACCCTCTGGAGATACATGACGCCTCTCGCTCGTGGCTACTCCTTCGTCATGTATCTGGCGGAGGATGCAGCCGCGTACACCATCCCCTTCCCCTCCCTACACAACGAAGACATCCGTGTGTTCGCAGGGGATGTGGGTGATGCTGTGGAACAGTCCTTTACCTGGGCTGGCCCTACCCAAATTCTATTGGCCGCCCCGGTGCCTCACGGCATCCTGGTGACCATCCGCAGGTTCACGCCGCGCGACCGCACACTCATTGAGGTGCAAGCCGGCACTCAGCTTCCTGCTGAGGACTTGAACACCAACGCAAAGCAACTCCTCTACATCCTGCAAGAGCAGATCGACTTCGGCGCCTATGGCGGAAGCGGTCTCCCTGGTGGCGGCTCCGGCTGGACTGGTCAAGACGGTGGTCCGCCCTCGCTGGCTATCCAGCAGATCATCGACGCACTGATGGCATCGCCCGTCATGGGCATCCTGACGACCCGCTTGGATGACATCGACAACACCGCCGAGACGCTGCTGGAAGAACTCCTGCGCAGCGACCAGACCTTCGATGAGCGCCGCAAGACGGAAGGCCGACTTGCACTGGCTGAAAGCACGCTCACGACCATTGAAGACAACTCGCAGTCTGTGGCGACGCAGATCACTGAGCTATTCGCCAAGTTCGACGACAGCGCCGCACAGTTCATCCAGGTCAACAAGGCCATCGCCACGGAGACCGAGGCGCGCGTAACGTCCGCCACGCAGCTCAGCGCGGCCATCAAAGATAGCCTTGCGCAGATCACGATTGTCCAACAAGCCGTCGCTACAGAAACCGAAGCACGCGCGCAGGCCATCACGAAGGTCGCATCGGACTTCGCTGCGGGCGACAAGGCGATCACGCAGACCCTGCAGACCACCTACGCGACCAAGGATTACGCGCAGGCCATCGCGACCACTCAGGTCGAAGCGTTCTCGAAGGGAACCTTTGCAAACCTCCAGCAACGGTTCGAGGCTCTGGTCGTGGGCGGCGCTGATCCCAGCGCAAACCCCGAGTGGCAGGCGAACTACACCGTGCGGATCAATGGCGGGAAGATCGATGGCGTGCCTGTCATCGCCGGCATCGGCCTCGGTGTGGATAGCAAGACCGGCAGCAGCTTTATCGTTATGGCTGATCGCTTCGGCTTCGTCTCCCCGACCTACACCAGCACGGGTGGTGTCCAGCAGATGAAGTACCCGTTCGTGATCGGCACGGTCGGCGGCGTGAGCACCGTGGGCATCCAAGGGCAGCTCATGGTCGATGGCTCGATCACTGCGGACAAGATCAGGACAAACACGCTGTCAGCCATCTCGGCCAATATGGGCGAAGTGAATGGCGGCACGTTCCGCACGTTCCAGCTCGACGGTAACGGGGCCATCATCAACCCGCAGGAGTTTCGCTGCGAGCTGACGAACAACCCTGGCGATACCTATCCCATGTGGATCGGCGGAGGGGTTAAGAACTACAACAACGCCGTCTTCTGTGTGGATCGAGCAGGCAATGCCAAGTTCGCCGGCAAGATCACGGCGCAGAACATGATCGGCACACTGCAGTCCAACGCAAACCAAGTGTGGACGGGCGACCTTATTGCTTCGAACAACGGTGTCGGCCCGATCATCACGCTGCCCGCACCGGTCCTGCTGGGTGAAGTACATCTGCCACTGATCCACGTCGAAACGAAGATCAACAACCCGTCCGGCAGCGGAGCGACAGGGGGCATCTACCTGGAGCGGCTATCAGGTAGTACGTGGGTCACCGTCAAAGTACACAACCACTACATCAATGGTGGCGCGACCGACTTCGATTCCATGCTGGCCTTCGACGCCCCCGTGTCGGGATCGGTGCAGTACCGCGTCCGCGTCGGCCCTGACCCCTACACGCAGAACAACTCCGGCAACTTCCATGGAACTGCCATCACCATCTATGCCATCGGCATGAGGTAAAGATCACTACCAACAATGAACCCGGCTATGTGTCGAACTCGACATTAGCCGCTCGCATCTCCGCGCTCATCGACAAGTGGAACGGCTACAAGAACGCGCTACGTGATCTTCTGACCAAGAAAGATGGCACGGTGGATATGGAGGACGGCACGGGTGCCATCGTGACCCTACCTACCTTCCCGGCTCTGCAGAAGTCCGTGAACATCCTGACGGACTCTTTGAACGGCGCAGTGTCTCAAGCACAAGCCATCAACGCTCAGACCGTGATCTACATGAACGCTGCGGATGTCTCGGCGAAAGCATCGGACACCGCACGGGCCGCTGCTGTTGTCGCGAAGGACGCCTCGGCGGCATCTGCCTCGGCATCGGCCGGCTCCGCCGCCAGCTCCGCCGCTCAGGTTCCTCTTGCCGCTGCGCAGGTGAAGCTCGCAACCGATCAGGTAACCCTCGCTAATACCGAGGTCACGAAGGCCACCACGCAGGCTACGAATGCTGCAGATAGTGCAACGGCTGCGGCCAGCAGCGCGACCATAGCAGGCACCAAGGCAGACACCGCGACGACTCAGGCGGGTATCGCAACGAACCAAGCTACTGCCGCATCGTCCAGTGCTTCGGCTGCAAATACCTCGCAGACTCTCGCGCTCAACTACGCGAACGCTGCGGTAAACGTCGAGGTCACACCGGGGAACTACTCGGCTCGTCATTGGGCTGAGCAGGCCCGCTTGAACGTGCTGGGTTCCCTGGTGTTCAAGGGCCGCTTCGATGCCAGCAAGGGCGCGCTACCTGCCGCTCCGAACCTCGGTGACTTCTACCTCGTCAGCGTGGCCGGCACGATCAGCTCGGTGAAGTACGGCGTAGGTGACATGTTGTTCTACGACGGCACCTCCTGGGACCGTATTGATAACCAGACGGTCGTGCAAAGTGTTGCTGGCCGAACGGGCAACGTGGTCGTCGGCATCTCCGATCTAGCTGGCTTACAGGGGGCGCTCGATGCCAAGCAGAATCTTTTGGGCTTCACTCCTGTCCAGCAAGGTGGCGGTATCGGTCAGAGCACGAACAAGGTCTACATCGGCTGGGGAGGTTCGAAGCTCAAGGTCACTATCGACGCGACCGACATGGGCAACGTCGCGTTAGAAAGCTGGGTTAATCAGACGACGATCCTGCGCGGCGCGACAAACAGCACGGCCGGAACGATTTTCTCATCCGGTGCGCCTCCACCCATCTCAGCCATCGACGGCTCAGGTAACAACCGCAATACCGCGCTTCAGATCAGCAATGCTTCTAACACCAGCGCATCTGCCACGATGTCCTTCATCCGTGAGGGTCAATGCGGTGCCCACTTCGGTCTCGATACGGACAACGTGTTTCGGATCGGTGGCTGGTCGTTCGGCGCTTCTTACCGCGTGATTCACGAGGGCGTTTCGAACTGGGTGTGTCCCGGTAACTTCACCACCTCCGGTACCGCTGGCGCCTTTATCTCAGGCAACGGCAGCGGTATACAGATGAACGGCACTTGGTATCAGTCGGGCACCATCAACTTCCTGTGGGCTAACAGCGCCGGTTGGTCGCGTATGCCGCGCACGTTCGTGCAGAGCAACGACCCAGGTGCAGGAGCCGGCGAAGGTGACCTGTGGATTTGGTGACCCATGACATTCGCTCGTAGGTCCGGTGGCGGATGGGCAGCTCCCTCCACTGTTAAACGGATGTCTGGTGGGGCATGGGCGGATGTGCAGAACATCTATCGCCGCACTGGCGGTACGTGGGTTCTCGCATGGAAGAAGTACACGCCCGTCTCCGGAACGATTACTCCGGGACAGGCGAACGGTTCCCTTACGAGCGCATCGGGTGCCTCTGGTGTCCCGGTGTCCAACACGGTCACCGCGCAGGGTGCCAACGGCAACGGAAGCTACACGTACAACTGGCGGATTGGCAGCGTGAGTGATGGTGGAGCAC
>Ga0302310_10000938_pt1 | contig 25595 bp, 20 predicted proteins | sample III_Palsa_N1_2_FD_200451 | JGI IMG/M metagenome (GOLD analysis project Ga0302310, IMG submission 200451) | Peat permafrost microbial communities from Stordalen Mire near Abisko, Sweden - III_Palsa_N1_2 | ecosystem: Environmental > Terrestrial > Soil > Palsa > Peat permafrost | place: Sweden...
GATGTAAACAATGTCGACGGGAGGGTGTTGGCATGAAGCGCTTTCTATCCATCATCGTCGTACTGTTGATCATCGGCGCCGTAGCCTATTTCGCTCTCAATCGTACGGATTCGTCAGACGGCCAGGCACCAGTCATCGTCGGCGCGCCGGCGAGTGCTGCGGTTCTTGCCCGTGGTGAATACCTCACCAAGGCGGCTGACTGCATTGCTTGTCATACCGTGCCTGAAACCGGCAAGCCGTTTGCCGGCGGCGTGGCATTCAAGCTACCGTTCGGCACGATTTACTCGACCAATATCACTGCCGATGTATCGACCGGCATCGGCAGCTGGAGCGACGACGATTTCGTTCGAGCCTTGCGCGAAGGTATTCGCAAGGACGGCCAGCGGCTGTATCCGGCGTTTCCGTATACCTCGTATACGCAGCTGAGCCGCAGTGACGTGCTGGCGATCAAGGCATACCTCTTCAGTTTGCCGAAAGTAGCGCAGCCGGAAATACCGAATAGTCTGGGCTTTCCATTCAACCAGCGTTGGGCGATGGGCTTCTGGAATGCAGCGTTCTTCAAGAGTCAGCGGTTTGTCGCGGATGCTTCCAAGTCACCCGAATGGAACAGCGGTGCGTATCTCGCCACGGCGTTGGGCCACTGTGCCGAATGCCACACGCCGCGCAATTTCGGCTTTGGCCTGGAGCACGGCAATGAATTGGCCGGCTACTCGCTGCAGGGTTGGCGTGCCTACAACATTACTTCGGACGCGGCCCACGGTATTGGCGCCTGGAGCGATGGCGAGATCGCCAGCTACCTGTCGACCGGCCACGCCGATGGACGCGGCTCGGCAGCGGGCCCGATGGGCGAGGCCGTGGCGCACAGCCTGCAATACCTGAAGCCCGAAGATACCGCAGCGCTGGTTGCCTATCTGCACAGCGTGCCCGCACGCGAGGGAACCGATCCAGTTGACATCGACCATCATGCGGAGCCCGCGGTGAAATCATCCGATGCGGCGCCTTTCGCGGATGCCAGCGCTGCCAATGCGCCAGGTCTCAAACTGTTCGAAAGCGCGTGTGCCAGCTGCCATCAATGGAACGGCAAGGGCCAGCAGACAGCGTATGCGGGCTTGCTCGGTTCGTCAGGCGTCAATGACGTCAGCGGCGCCAATGTTACCCAGGCGATTCTGCAAGGCGTCAAGATGCGGATCGGAGAAAACGATGTCTACATGCCTTCGTTCGCCAGTGCGTATTCCGATACCGAAGTGGCCGAACTGGCCAACTATGTCGTTGCACACTTCGGTGACAAGAAAGGAACGGTGACGCCGAAGGATGTGGCTGACCGGCGAAAACTTTAATGCGGGTCAGGTGGTAGATCATTGCGGTAGACAAGGGATCCTCGCCGCAGTGCTTTTACTCTGGCCACAAGAAATCACTCATGCGATTGCGCGCAGCTGGCTGCCTGAGCGGCCGTTGCGGGAGCACCTCGTACCCGGCCGGAGTTGGACATCACCACGCTAAGCACGTTCTCGCTACTGGTCGGGCTGCAGAAAAGCAGTGTGAGATTGGTTCCGCTGGCGCTGCCATCCGGGTGAAAGCGCACGAAGTGCCGCCCTGTGCTGCTCAGAATCGCCAGCTTGCCGCCATAGCCAGGGCCGCTGTAGATCGGTGCGTCATCCGGCTGATTGTCCAGGTTGGCATCGTGCGCCAGCAGCCAACCGCTGTCCCAGCGGATGCCATCACTGCAGTGTGCACCGTCGATCGTGGGGCAGAAGAGGGTTTGCCTGCCGCTGGTGATGGCCGTTTCGCGGGCATGCTGCAGTGCTGCGATGAAATCATTCTGGGCGACCTGAACCTGATTACGCGTCAGCATTTTGCACAAGGGCGGTGTCGCCATGCCGGCCAGTGACGCGATGATGACAAGCACCATGATCTGCTCGATCAGCGTGGCGCCAAGTTGCCGTTGACCGAGGCTTCTTTCGCGCGAACAAAAAGGCGGGCGAGTTGGCATGGCATCGCTCCTGCGTTACCGGAGTCAGCCATGCTATCGCTCGGTAAAGTGGAGCCAAGCGGCCAATCGACCCGACGGTTGTGGGTGACTACTGACAGCATCTGTCAGTACAGCCAATTTAAAATGTGACCTCTAACCCCTATATGTCATCCATGACTGACCGCTTCCAGCTTGTTTCTCCCTATCAGCCTGCCGGCGACCAGCCCCAGGCCATCAAGCTGCTGAGTGAGGGCTTCGAAGCTGGGCTGGCGGCGCAGACGCTGTTGGGCGTGACCGGGTCGGGCAAGACTTACACGATTGCCAACGTGATCGAGCGGGTGCAGAAGCCGACCATCGTGATGGCGCCGAACAAGACGTTGGCAGCGCAGCTGTATGGCGAGTTCAAGGAGTTCTTTCCGAATAACTCGGTTGAGTATTTCGTCAGCTATTACGACTACTACCAACCGGAAGCTTACGTGGTGGCGTCGGACACCTTCATCGAGAAAGATGCCTCGATCAACGAACACATCGAACAGATGCGGCTGTCGGCAACCAAAGCGCTGCTATCGCGCAGGGATTCGATCATCGTTGCCACCGTGTCGGCGATCTACGGCCTCGGCAATCCCGCTGACTATCTGTCGCTGCGCTTGATCCTGGCCAAGGGCGAGCGCATCGATCAGCGCAAGCTGATCCATCAGCTGACCGAGCTGCAGTACACGCGCAACGAGATGGAACTGCGCCGCGGCACCTATCGCGTGCGTGGCGAAAGTATCGACGTGTTTCCGGCCGAATCGGAAACCGAGGCGCTACGTATCGAGCTGTTCGATGGCGAAGTGGAAAACATGGCGCTGTTCGATCCACTGACCGGCGAAGTCATTCGCAAGGTGCAGCGCTATACGGTGTATCCGCGCACGCATTACGCCAGCACGCGCGAAAGCGTGCTCAACGCGATCGAGACGATCAAGCTCGAATTGAAGGATCGGCTGGAGCTGTTATATCGGGAGAACAAACTGGTCGAGGCGCAGCGGCTGGACCAGCGCACGCGTTTCGATATCGAGATGATGACCGAGGTGGGTTACTGCCAGGGCATCGAAAACTATTCTCGCCATCTTACGCGGCGCGCACCGGGTGAGCCGCCGCCGACGCTGTTCGATTATCTGCCGGCGGATGGTCTATTGGTGGTGGACGAATCGCATGTCTCGGTGCCGCAGATTGGCGCGATGTTCAAAGGTGACCGTTCGCGCAAGGAGACCCTGGTCGAGTTCGGTTTCCGCATGCCGTCGGCGATGGACAACCGTCCGCTGCGCTTCGAGGAATGGGAGCAGCGCGTGCCGCGCGCTATCTACGTATCGGCCACACCACGTGCCTATGAGCTGGACAAGTCGGGCGATGCCGTAGTCGAGCTGCTGGTGCGTCCGACGGGTCTGGTCGATCCCGAAGTGGAAGTGCGTCCGGTGCGCACCCAGGTCGATGACCTGCTCGGCGAAGTGCACAAGCGCGTGGCACTGGGCGACCGCATCCTGGTCACCACGCTGACCAAGCGCATGGCCGAAAACCTCACTGAGTACCTCAGCGAACATAACGTGCGCGTGCGGTACCTGCATTCGGACATCGAGACGGTCGAGCGCAGCGAGATCATCCGCGATCTGCGCTTGGGTGAGTTTGATGTGCTGGTCGGTATCAACCTGCTGCGCGAAGGCCTGGACATGCCCGAGGTATCGCTGGTCGCGATCCTCGACGCGGACAAGGAAGGCTTTTTGCGCTCGACCGGTTCGCTGATCCAGACTATCGGCCGCGCGGCGCGCAATGTGCGTGGCAAGGCGATTCTCTACGGCGACACGATTACCCGGTCGATGCAGGCGGCAATCGATGAAACCGCTCGCCGCCGCGAGAAGCAGGTGGCCTGGAATCTGGAACAGGGCATCACGCCCACCACCATCGTGCGGCGCATTGCCGACATCATGGAAGGCGCGCGCAGCGAGGCCGGTAATCGTCGAGGCAGCAAGTCGGCAACCCGCGCACGTGCGGTGGCGGAACCTGCCGCCGATTACGCGGCCCTCACCGCGCAGCAAGCGTCAGCGCTACTCAAGAAGCTGGAATCACAGATGTACAAGCATGCCCAGAATCTGGAGTTCGAGAGCGCGGCCCAGCTGCGCGATCAGATCCACCAGCTGCGTGAAAAGGCTCTGCGCTAGGCGGTTGAGTCTGTTTGCATCGGGGTTCTGTGGGATGGCATGTTGTCGGGCGCCAATCAGTCCCGTATAATTCCACGCTCGCCCGGCTTGCCGCGGTGAAACGGGCAGTTAGCTCAGCGGTAGAGCACTTCCTTGACATGGAAGGGGTCACAAGTTCGATCCTTGTACCGCCCACCAATTCGAAAAACAGAACGGCGCAGGCTCACCAGAGCCAGCGCCGTTTTCGTTTATGGGTAACGATTTTGCATCGCGTTCGGCTTTTGCGGCTTCTCATCGGTGAAACGGATACTGACAAATTGGCCCAGTGACTGCGGCCAGCCGATGCCCCAGATCTTCGTGAATGACGCGGCACCGACTTCACCAGCTTCACTTCGGGCAACTGTCCTGCCACGGCGTCCCTGCTGGCTAGCCTTACTGCCGATCATGCTCGTCGCATAGACCGGTGTATGACGACGTAATCCACGTAGCTGTCAGGTGGCCAAAATTCCGCAGCCACTATGCCAGTGCTCGATGATGTCGCAAGATCATCATGCTCTGCGCGCGACGCTGTACCCGCAGCACATCTCATCTTGAAGACAGATCGAACCATGTAATCCATCGGTATGTCCTGGTATTCCAACGGTACCCACAAAAAAAGCCGGGCTTTCGCCCGGCTCATTTTTGCTCGTTGAAACAGTACCTCAGAAGTCGACGTTATCGAAATTGTAGTTAGCGTAGCTCTGCAGGCGATTCGCGGCGACCTTCGAGCCGGTTGGAATCGTTAAGGCGTTGCCCGCCGCATCAGAGACCTGGAACGACTGGAAGCCAGCGCCCGTGCTGGTCCAAAGATAGGCATTGCCAGCAGCGTTGGTAAACAGCACGTCGACCAGGCCATCACCGTTGAAGTCACCGAGGGTGCTGACCGAGTAACCGGCGTTGATGCTGCGGCTTTCGACATCCGCAATCGTCGTACCGTTCATGAGCCACCAGCCGAACTGGTTGGTGCTGGCGTTCGTCCACAGCAGGTCGCTGAAGCCGTCACCATTCACGTCGCCGGCACCCTGCAGCGTCCAGCCTGCCGGGAAGTTGGTGATGTAGTGGGGGGTGAACTGGTTGCCCAGCGGGCCACCATCGTTGGTCCAGATGTACAGGTCGTTTGACGGGCCGGTCCAGACAAAGTCGGTGAGTTCGTTGCCGGAAACGCTAGCCAGGGTCAGGTTGTATCCCGTTGCCGCCGCGATGATCGGCGAGACTGTGTGACTTACGGTGCCGATCGCGCCATTTGTACCCGCAGTAAAGGTACCGAACGCCCACCAACCGACCTGGCCGGTCGAGTTGTTGCGCCACACCAGTTCCATGGAACCATACTGGTCCACGCGGGCTGCACCGACGATCGCCCAGCCAGCGGGGTAGCTACCGGCATCGTAGGGGGTCGAGTGGCCTGCGCCATCATTGGTCCAGATATACAACTCATTGGTTGTCGGATTGGTCCAGGCGAAGTCCGAGATGCCATCGCCGTTGAAGTCGCCAATCGCCTGGATGGTGTAGCCCGTGGCAAGTCCATTAACGCCGACCGCCTGCTGCACGATGCTGCCGACCATGCCCAGTTCGCTCAGGCTACCCGTCGTCGGGTTGACTATCGCGACGTCGGTACGGCCGTCCACCGTGCCAATCTCGTCATTACCCGTAAACGGGAACTGCGATGAATTGCCTTCACCCAGCCAGTCGCTAGGTGCAACCGGCAGGTATTCGACCGCATTAAAAAAGCGGCTGAAATACGAGGCGGTCGCGTTGGCGAGGTTGGCTGCGTTCACCGAGCCCAGGCCGGTGGCATAGTCATAGCCAGCATTGGTCAGGTAAGCCGGGTTCAGACTCTGGCTACCACCGGTGCTGAGGACGCCGTAGCTGTCGAGTCCGCGCGAGTAGCAGCTCGCCGTACCCGCATAGCAAGGCGTATCGATATCACCGATGGTGATGTCGTTGTAGACGCAGCTATTGCCAGCCAGTGGTGTGGTCGAAGAATTACAGGCACTCAGCGAAGCGGTATTCGGCGAGCCGATCGTGCCGTATTCCTGTGTGCCGAACAGATACATCGCCGGACCTACGTTGCCAAGGCCGTTGTTGTATTCCAGGTCGCCACCAAGCGCAATATTGGCCGCTTGATCAACCAGTGCCTGAATACCTGCCATCGACGGAGCTGCGAATGAGGTACCACCCGCAGAATTGAAAAAGACATCATCAGAATTGGTGTAGTCGCAGGCCGTGCCACCTTCAGTTGCGTCGGACATGCAGTACAGCAGAGCGTGGCCGTAAAGACCGTTTGCAGCAAACAACGAAACGTCGGGAAGCATGCGGACGTTTTCTTTGGCGCCACCATAAACGCCGATCTGCCATGTCGGCTTGGGCCAATCGTCGCTGGCTCCGCCGCTACCACCCGCTGTATCGAGAAAGTTCTGACCATAGGAGGTGTTGCAGAAAGCCTCGCCGTCACTCGTGCCTGGATGGCCCCTGGTGCCTTCCAGCGTAAACAGCACACTGCTGGCGCAGGAGTCGTTCCAGGTCTGCTCAGGCACGTAACCAAGAACCGATTGCCCATTCGCGGCATTGGTCGTATTCCAGTAACTGGCTGTTTTGCCAACGTCATAGAAATCCGTACCACCGACCGCGACGTTGTAAGGTGTCGAGGCTAGGCCGTTCACTGCGATGCCATACGATGCGGCAGCTTCGTTTTGGTCGCAGCCTGCTGAACCTGCATCACCCGTCGAAACGAACACAGTGGTGCCTTCGGATGCGGCTTCGGACCAGAGATCGTAAACCTCTAATTCGCCGGTACCTTGTTCCACTTCGCAGCCGCCGTAGCTCAGGCTCATGATGGCAGGTGGACCGTTGTCGCTTTCAAGAAGATTTTCTGCAGCGATGAAAGGACCGAAGTCGGTATCGCTATCTGCGCAGGCGGCAAACGTGATGTTTGCATCCGGTGCGGCCGCACCAGCCCATTCGGTGTCAAGAGCGGCTTCGCCCTCATCAGCGATGGTGCCGGGATCAACGCAAGTGCCACCGCCATTGTCGACGCTTGCATAGCTCACCACACCTGCCGCATCCGCAGGCAGAAACTGTGAGCGGAACGTGGCAACGTCAGCGGCCTGGATATCGGTGCGCTCCAGTACGGCAATCGTGACGCCTGCGCCGCGTATCGCTGTGCCCTGCGGATTGGTTGTGGATACCGTGCCAGCCCAAAGCGGGTTGACGTTGTAGATCGAGTCAAAGTCGCCCGGGACTACGTCGAACTCGTTGTTGGGATCTTCGTTACTAGGCGGATTGGTAAAGCCCGGTGCGGTTGCTACGCGTGTCCAATGACCTGTCTTGTTCTTCTTGACCGTGCCCACTTCACGCATCTGGGTTTTCGGGAAGAAGTTGTTGAGCGAGGCGACGCCCACCACAACGGACGATAGTGCCGAAGGAATCTGCTGCTCGCTGGCATTGGCGAAATGCTTCTCACCGTTGATGTTGTAATTGTGAATCTGCGTGTGGAACGCGTTCTGCACGCTGGCCACGTTGCCGGAGAAATGCAGGCGCATGCCGGACTTGGAGATGTTGCCGACGGTGAGGCCTTGTGACTTCAGCCACTGAGTGACCTTGGCGATATCGTCCTTGCTCGGACCGAACTTGTCGCCGATTTCCTGCGGCTTAAGCCATTTGTGGAAGTAGGGCGAATTTGGTGTAGTCAGCTGGGTGATGTATGACTCGAAACGTGCCTGCTTATCGGGACTACGCTTGAGCAGCAAGGTCATGTGCTTGAGCTGACGATTGGTGCTCACCGCACCAACGTCGTATTTCGGTACGGCGGCCGGCATCACGCTGCCTTGGACGGTGGCCAACTTGCTGTTGTCCACACCTTCAGTAATGCGTGAAGCTTCCGGTGCCATCGGAATATTGGGTGAAACCCGTGCAGCAGCAGCTTGCACCGCCGGTAGACCACCGACGAGTACAAGCCCGCATGCAGCGAGCCATGTACGATACTTGGTTTGCATTTTATTCCCCACAGTAGATAGAGCATCAACACGTCATTCGGCTGCGATAGCCGACGACGTCCCCAAGCTGACCTGCAAACTCACCTCCCGCAGCCAACATCACTGGTCGAGAAGTCCATCCGGGTAGGATGGAATGCACCAAAACGCGTTATTCGTTGTCCTTCGAACACGGCTCGTTGTGGAGCATTAAGGTTGGACAGTAGTGCAAAGTATCTCTGTATAACAATAGACAGTTATACGGCAGTTTTTTTGAGGCAATGCAGCATCGTATAAAATTTCAATATATTGAAAACAAAGATGTATTTTCTCCACGGAACGTATGAAATTACGAATATTTTTTACGAAATGATCACATAAGACTTTTGGGCAACTTTTTAAAGCGTACGTGCGTAACAGCAAAACGTCTCCCTAGTTTGTGACCGACTTCGAGCTATGTGGCTAAACCTAGAAAAATGCTTGGAGATGCCAAAACTGGAAATCCAGAGTTCGAGCCACGGAAGCAACACTTATGTGCGGATGATGAGCCGTATTCCTGGAGTCTTTAGAAATGGCAACGGACTATCCCGAGTTTTCAGCTTGCCTGTAGTCTCTGCGAGCTGGCGTTGTGCGCTTAAACAATCGAGCGCTGCTGCATACGCGCATAGAGTCTTGTCTGTAGGTAAATCAAACATATGCAATCCATAGAAACGCTGATCAACGACGCCTTCGAGCGCCGCAACGAGCTTGGCTCGACCGAAATTGAAACTCATCTGCGTCCGGCCGTGGGCCAGGTCATCGACCTACTCGAATCCGGCGAGCGCCGCGTGGCCGAGCCGGATGGCAAGGGCGGCTGGACCGTCAACCAGTGGATCAAGAAAGCCGTGCTGCTGTACTTCCGCCTCAACGACAACGTCGTGGTCGACGGTGGTGCGGCGATGGCCTTCGACAAGGTGCCGTTGCGCTTCATGCAGGGCAATGACAGCGAGCTGCAGAATCTCGGCGCGCGCGTGGTGCCGGGTGCGCTGGTGCGCCGTGGCGCGCATATCGCGAAAGATGCGGTGCTGATGCCGAGCTACGTCAACATCGGTGCCTACGTCGGTGCCGGCAGCATGGTGGATACCTGGGCCACGGTCGGCTCGTGCGCGCAGATCGGCGCGCATGTGCACCTGTCCGGTGGTGTCGGCATCGGCGGCGTGCTGGAGCCGCTGCAGGCCAATCCCACCATCATCGAGGACAACTGCTTTATCGGCGCGCGCTCCGAAGTGGTCGAGGGTGTAGTGGTGGAGAAGGGCAGCGTGATCGGCATGGGCGTATTCCTCGGTCAGTCCACTCGTATCTACAATCGCGCCACGGGCGAAGTGAGCTACGGCCGCGTGCCCGCCGGCAGCGTCGTCGTGGCGGGCAGCCTGCCCGCGAAAGACGGCAGCCACAGTCTGTACGCCGCCATCATCGTCAAGCAGGTCGATGAAAAGACCCGCAGCAAGACCGGCATCAACGAACTACTGAGGAGCGTCGAATGAGCGTCGAACTCTACGGCCTGGAAAAGTGCGGCACCTGCGACAAGGCGCGCGCGTGGCTGGATCAGCACAAGGTCAAATACAGCTTTACCGATTATCGCGAGCACCCGGTGGCGCCGGCTTCGTTGAAGCAGTGGGCGAAGGAGATCACCTGGGAGAAGCTGGTCAATCGGGCCAGTTACACCTGGCGCGATCTCACCGATACACAGAAGTCGGCCAGTACCGATGCCGACTGGCTCAAGCTGATCAAGGACTATCCCGCCCTGGTCAAGCGCCCGGTGGTGGTGAAGGACGACAGCGTCAGCGCCGGCTTCAGCGAGAAAAAGTTCAAGGAACTGTTCGGTGGCTGAAGCAGCGGCCGATGCTGCTGTGGCCGTCTATGGCCTCGACGGTACCGATATCTGCGGCAAGGCGCGGAACTGGCTTGATCGTTTCGGACCGGAGTACCACTTCGTCGATCTGCGGCGCGAGCGTCCCGAGCCCGAAGTGCTCAAGGCGTGGGCGGCGGTGCTGGGTAGCTGGGATGCGCTGGTCGATCGCAGCGGCGGCGGCTGGAAAGGTCTGCTGCAGCAGCGGCGCAACCCCGGTAGTGACCCGGAGTGGACTCTGCTTATCCGCGAGCATCCTGAGATTCTGCGGCAGCCGATCACAGTTGCGCCTGACGGCCGCGTGGCTGTTGGCTTTACCGGCGGCATCTACGAACGTCTGCTCGGCAAGGGCAAAGCGAAACATTGACCATTGCGTCACCAGCGATCAAATCGGAGCGATCAACCATGAGTGACGTGCTGGACCTCGCCTGCGAACTCATCCGCCGCCGTTCGGTGACTCCCGATGACGCCGGCTGTCAGGCGCTGATCGCCGAACGGCTTGCGCGCGTCGGCTTCACCATTGAGAACCTGCGCTATGGCGAGGTGGATAATTTGTGGGCCACGCATGGCGGACCAAACGCGTCGGGCCCCACACTGATGTTTCTCGGGCATACCGATGTCGTGCCGAGCGGGCCCGAAGCCGCATGGCAAAGTCCACCGTTCGAACCGACGATAACGAATGGCCGTCTATATGGCCGTGGTGCCGCTGATATGAAGGGCTCGGTGGCGGCGATGGTGGTGGCGCTGGAGCAGTTCGTTTTGGCGCATCCGGATCATTCTGGGCGGGTCGGTCTGCTAATCACCAGTGACGAAGAGGGTGTGGCGATCGATGGCGTACGCAAGGTGATAGAACACTTTCGTACCAACGATGAGCGAATCGAATTCTGCGTGGTCGGTGAGCCATCCGCGAAAGAGAAGCTTGGCGATCTGATTCGCGTGGGTCGACGGGGCTCGCTTTCAGCCACGCTCACCGTTCGGGGTATTCAGGGCCATGTCGCGTATCCGGAAAAGGCGCTCAATCCGATCCATGCTTTTGGCCCCGCGCTCGCCGAACTCGCGGCCGAGCGTTGGGACGAGGGCAATGCCGACTTTCCGCCGACCTCGATGCAGGTGTCCAACCTCAACGCCGGCACCGGTGCCAACAACGTGATTCCCGGTACGCTCACCGCGCTGTTCAATTTTCGCTACAGCACGGCTAGTCGCGCCGAAGATCTGCAGGCGCGCAGCGAAGCGATCCTGCGCAGGCACGGTCTGGACTTCCATATTGACTGGCAGCTTTCGGGTCAACCCTTTCTGACACCACCGGGCGGCAAGCTGCGTGAAACCGTTGTCGCCGTGTGCCGCGATCTTTGTCAGCTCGATCCGGATCAAAGCACTGGCGGAGGGACTTCCGATGGTCGGTTTATTGCGTTGCTCGACACCGAGGTGGTGGAGATTGGCCCCGTCAATGCGACGATCCACAAAGTCGACGAGTGTGTCGCTGTGCACGAACTTGAGCAGTTGCCGGCGGTATATCAGGCGGTGTGCGAACGGTTGTTGCGCGATTAGATCAGCAGGCTTTTCCAGTTCTTCCGCGAGCTGAGTCGTTACTGGGAGTATGGAAGGCACCGGTCGTCTTCCGACGTTCTGCCGGTGCCGTGAAAAAGGCTATCCCGCCTCGGTTTTGCCTCGATCGCGCTCTGAACATGACCGGTATGCGCCTGTTGTAAAGGTTTGCGACGCTTTCATTGCAGGATCCCAAATTTGACCGGCACGGGAAACGCGAACTTCAAAGTTTCATTATTTTTCTATACCGTAGATGGCCGATCGAGTTCGGTGCTTACATAGAATCAGGAGTGCCGCAATGTCGTGCAGATATGGAAATGGAAAGGCAGCGAAAGTCTGGGTCATCGTGCTCGTTGCAGGATTGCAGTTCCTGGGTCTGGTTGGTGTATCGATGGCGCAGGATGCCGACAAACCGCCTGTCACGGACAAGCAGATGGCCGAGACGCGTTGCATCATTGGTCTGGAAAAATTTCTTCCCGCTGATTATTACTACTGCCTTGCCTCGCAGAGTTACGGCGAAAAGAACTACGGCGAGGCGCAGAAGTTTTTCCACACAGCTGCATCTTGGGCCAGCAAGCCTGCGCAATACGTGCTGGGCGTGATGGCGTTGAACGGTGACCATCAGCCAGTCAATCGACCCCTGGCGCTGGCCTGGATGGCCTTGGCCGCCGAGCGACATACCGAGCGCTTCAGTCAGGCCTACATGACGCTACGGGAGCATATGTCGCCGCAGGAGATTGATGCTTCGGACAGGTTATTGCAGGGTCTGCGACCAACCTACGCGGACGCCACCGCGGCCACGCGCGCCGAAGCCCGCTATCACGACGGCATGCAGATGCTGCGTAGCAAAGGGCTTGGCTCGAACTATTGCATGGAAGGCATGTTTGACACGGCGCAGCTGGCCGGCAGCACGATAGGGCCCGATCAGGCGATGGCATGTCCGCAAACGGCGGTGCTTGCCGTGCAGATCGACAAGAAAGCCGCCGATGTTTTCGAGGACTGGCACGGTCACGTCACGGTCGAGCCGCTGCAGCCGGTGCAAACCAAGAATGGTCAGCCGCTGCCGGCAAAAAACGATTAAGTCTCGTAGCGCGCTGAACCCAGTTGTCAGCGATCGCGGAACTCCGATGCTCGGCCGATCGTTCCGATCACCAGCTCGCGAAACCATTCGTGCGCGCGATCGTCGTTTTTCGACTGGTGCCAGTAGGCGAGTATCGGTATCGGTTTGAGCTTGATCGGTAGCGGGTGAATCGTGATCGGCAACAGTCGCGAGAAACTGCCGGCGTACGAGTTCGGCATGGTCAGCAGGAGATCGCTGGCCGAAGCGATCTGGCAGGCGGAAAAGTAGTGTTGGCAAACCAGCCGGATATCGCGTGATCGGCCATCCTGAGCCATCAGCACATCGAGCGGGACGGCTTCGCCCAGCTGCGAGACGGAGACATGTCGGGCGCCGAGATAATCACTTTTGCGCAGCACGCCAGCCGGCAGTGGATAGCCCTTGCGCGTCGCCACCACCATCGATTCGTCCAGCAGGTGCTGGCTGCAAATGCGCGGACCTGCCTGCAAACGCCGGTCAACCACGAGATCGATCGTGCCCGCGCTGAGTTCGCGATCGACGTCCGCCGCGGGAATGCGTCGGCTGATGATGCGGACGTTGGGTGCGAGTTTGGCGATTTGCGCCAGCAGCGGTGGAAACGCGATCGACTCAAGTACATCGCGAAAGCCGACGGTGAAGGTCATGTCCAGTTCGTCGGCACGGAACGCCGAATGCATCTGCGTCGTCGCCTGCAGGCCGCGCAAATGCAACTGCACCTCGGCCATCACGCTGCGCGCCTTGTGCGTTGGCACCACGCGGTTGCCTTGGCGCACGAACAGCGGATCGCCGAACAGCTCGCGCAATCGGTTGAGCGAGTGCGTGATCGCCGGCTGGGTCAGGTGCAGCGCGCGTGCTGCCGCGCTGATGCCGCCGTGCGTGTGGATCGCATCCAGCACGCGGAAAAGATTCAGATCCATCCGCAGGTCAGGGCGATTCATGGCGGGCTCCCGGGATGGTTGAGCATGCTGCGTTGCACGATTCAGCATATTAGCTGAGCTGATGGATGGATATAAAAGATATTCATGTCACTGATTGATGTCGACCGGCGTACGCTTGGGCGATAACTTGAGCATGTGGCAGGAGAAGGTGGATGGATTTCGCGCATTCCGAGCGTTCGCGGGCACTGGCAGAAAAGCTCAGTCGCTTTATGCGCGACGACGTTGATCCGGCCGAGAAGGTGGTGACCGATGAGTTGACCGGCAGCGGCGACTGGCGAACGTGGCATCAGCCCGCGGTGATGGAAACGCTCAAGGCCAAGGCAAGAGAGGCCGGCCTGTGGAATCTGTTTCTGTCCGAGCCCGAATACGGCGCGGGTCTCAGCAATGTCGACTATGCGCCGCTGGCCGAGATCATGGGCCACTCGTTCATCGCGCCGGAGATCTTCAACTGCAACGCGCCGGACACCGGCAATATGGAAGTGCTGCTGCGCTACGGTTCGGACATGCACAAGTCGCGCTGGTTGAAGCCCTTGCTCGACGGCGAGATTCGTTCCGCCTTCTGCATGACCGAGCCGGATGTGGCTTCGTCGGATGCCACCAACATGCAGGCAACGGCAACCGTGGACGGCGACCATATCGTGCTGAACGGACGCAAGTGGTGGTCCACCGGCATCGGTCATCCGCACTGCCACGTGGTGATTTTCATGGGCCTCAGCCACCCCGAGGCGCCGCCGCACCAGCGCCACACGATGGTTGTGTGTCCACTCGACGCGCCGGGCGTCAAGGTCGAGCGCATGCTGCCGGTGTTCCACGCTTATGACGAGCCGTCCGGCCATGGCGAGGTCAGCTTTACCGATGTGCGGCTGCCGCTGGATCACGTGATACTCGGCACCGGCCGCGGTTTCGAGATCGCGCAGGGCCGGCTCGGGCCGGGCCGCATCCATCACTGCATGCGTGCGATCGGCGCTTCCGAACGCGCGCTGTCGCTGCTGTGCGAGCGCGCTGCCACGCGCGTGGCATTCGGACGTCCATTGATCGAACTGGGCGGCAACAAGGACATCGTGGCCGACCTGCGCATGGCAATCGAACAGGCGCGCCTGCTCACGCTGAAGGCGGCGTGGCTGATCGACACGCAGGGCGTGAAGGCGGCGATGAGCGAGATATCCCAGATCAAGGTCATCGTGCCGAACCTGGCGCAGAAGGCCGCCGATGCGGCCATCCAGATCCACGGCGCCGCGGGTCTGTCGAACGATTTTCCGATCACCGCGCTGTTTGCCAATGCGCGCATCCTGCGCCTGGCCGATGGCCCCGATGAGGTGCATCGCGGACTGATCGCGAAGCTGGAAGTGCGCGCGCAGGGCGCGACGATGGCCGCGAGGAAATCCATATGACGGGCGCGATAGATCAAGCCCGCAACGTGCGCGACGAAGACCAGCTGGACGTCGGCAAGGTCGATGCGTTTCTCAGGCAGCACGTCGACGGCCTGCGCGGCGAGCCGACGATCGCGCAGTTTCCCGGCGGCGCATCCAATCTCACGTATCTGATCACCTACGGCGAGCGCGAGCTGGTGCTGCGTCGGCCGCCGGCGGGCGTGAAGGCGAAATCCGCGCATGACGTGCTGCGCGAGGCGCGCGTCATGCAGGCGCTGAAGCCGCACTATGCGCGCGTGCCAGCCATTCTGGCGATCAGCGATGATCCGGCGACGCTGGGCTACGACTTCTACGTGATGGAGCGCCTGCGCGGCATCATCCTGCGCCGCGATATGCCGCCGGAACTCGGGCTGGATACCGATGGCGTACGCCGGCTGTGCAAGGGCTTTATCGATCGGCTGGTCGAGCTGCATCAGGTCGATGCGTCGCAGCCGGAGCTGGCCAGCCTGGGCAAGGGCGAGGGCTATATCGCAAGGCAGATCAGCGGCTGGAGCGAGCGCTGGCGCAAGGCCTTGAACGACGACACCGACGCCTGCGAAGACGTGCTGGCCTGGCTTGCCGAGAAGCAGCCCGCGCGCGAAACCGCCATCTGCGTCATCCACAACGACTACCGTTTCGACAACGTCGTGCTCGATCCCGAGCATCCGCTGGATATCATCGGCGTGCTCGACTGGGAGCTGAGCACGCTGGGCGATCCGCTGATGGATCTGGGCGGCTCACTGGGCTACTGGATACAGGCCGATGACGATCCGGTGTTCCAGTCTTTCCGGCGCCAGCCGACCAACGCGCCGGGCATGCTGACGCGGCGCGAGCTGGTGGAGTACTACGGCGAGCGCACCGGCTGGAACGTGGACAACTTCGAGTATTACGAGGTGTTCGGGCTGTTCCGCGTCACCGTGATCATCCAGCAGATCTACCGCCGATTCGTGCTGGGGCAAACCACCAACCCGCAGTTCGCCGGCTTCGGCCAGGCGGTGGCCTATATGAGCCAGCGCTGCCGCAAGCTCATCGCCGCGTCGAGCCTCTGAGCATGGCGAGCGTGCTGCTTATCCGTCATGGTCAGGCCAGTTTTGGTGCGGCCAATTACGATCAGCTCTCTCCACTCGGCGAGGAACAGTCGCGGCGGTTGGGCCTCTGGCTCAAGCAGAGCGGCAAGGCGCCGGACCTTGTAGTGGTCGGCGGTTTGCTTCGACATGCCCAGACGGCCGATCACTGCCTCGAAGCCGCTGGCATAAACGCGCCGCGAATCACCGTAGCCGGGCTCGACGAATTCGATCACGAAGAAGTGCTGGCGCGCTATCGCCCCGATCTGGCCACGCCCGAAGCGCTGTTGGCCGAGCTGGCGCGGTCGGGTGACGCGCATCGCGTGTTTCAGGCGATGTTTTCGGCCGCCGTGGCGCGCTGGGTCAGCGGGGCATTCGATCATGAGTACACGCGCAGCTGGTCGGCCTTTCGCGCATCGGTGTTGGCGGGCCTGGAAGAGCTGGCAACGCAGAAGGCTCGCACCGTCTGGGCATTCACCTCCGGCGGCCCGATTGCAGTGGCCGTCAACGCGCTGGTCGGTGCGCCCGAAGCCGATACGTTTTCGCTGAGCTGGCCGCTAGCCAATACGTCGATCAGCCGTATTTCGGTGAGCGTCAAATCGCGGTCGCTGATCAGCTACAACGCGTGGCCGCATCTGGAGGGCGCCGAGGCAAAGCACCTGGTCAGCTATCGCTAGTTTTCCGATTCAACGAATAGACGTCCATAAAGCACGTCCATCCATTCAACGATATTTCAAACGCAAGGACACCTGCCATGAGCGCCACCGAACTGTTTGACCTCTCCGGCAAGATCGCCCTCGTCACCGGCGCCAGCCGCGGCATCGGCGAGGAAATCGTCAAGCTGCTGGCGGCGCAGGGCGCGCACGTCATCGTGTCCAGCCGTCGTCTGGCCGACTGCCAGACAGTCGTGGATCAAATCATGGCTGCCGGTGGTTCGGCCGAAGCCATCGCCTGCCATATCGGCGAGATGGATCAGATCGCCGCGCTGTTTGCCGCCATCGAAGCGAAGCACGGCCGGCTGGATGTGCTGGTCAACAATGCCGCCACCAATCCGTATTTCGGCAGCATTCTGGATACCGAGCCATCGATCTTCGAGAAAACCATCGACGTGAACATCCGCGGCTATTTCTACATGTGCACGCACGGCGCCAAATTAATGATCAAGGGCGGCGGCGGTTCCATCGTCAACGTCGCTTCGATCAACGGCGTGGTGCCCGGATACATGCAGGGCATTTACTCGATCACCAAGGCCGCCGTGATCTCGATGACCAAGGCGTTCGCGGTGGAATGCGCCGAGGGCGGCGTGCGTTGCAATGCGCTGCTGCCGGGCCTGACTGATACCAAGTTCGCCTCGGTGCTGGTAAATACGCCGGCCATCCTCAAGCAGGCGATGGCGCATGTGCCGATGAAGCGCGTGGCGCAGCCATCCGAGATGGCCGGTGCCGTGCTTTATCTGGCATCGGCGGCATCGTCGTACACCACCGGTGCCGTCCTGAATGTGGATGGTGGTTACCTGTCGGTCTGATCCGATGACCAGCTTGCAGCCTGTCGATATCTCCACTCGTCTCGGACGCCTGCGCGTGATGGTCGGCGGTGCGGGGCCAGCGATTTTATTCTGGCCCAGCCTGTTGATGAGTTCGTCGATGTGGGCAGCGCAGGCCGAGCATTTCGGCGATCGTTTTCAAGTGATCCTCGTCGATCCACCTGGACACGGCGATAGCGAAGCGCTGCAGCGAACGTTTAGCTTCGAGGAATGTGCCGATTGCGTGCGCGATATCCTGGATGGCTTGGATGTTCCGCGCGCCCACTTTGTCGGCAATTCGTGGGGCGGCATGATCGGCGGCACGTTTGCGGCGCGTTACCCCGATCGCGTCGGCGCGGCGGTACTGATGAACTGCACGGGCTCCGCGGCAGGCCTGCAACAGAAGCTGGAATATGCGGTGCTCGTTCGGCTGGTTCGCACGCTCGGCGGCATACCCCCGTGGATGTCGTTTCTGCCCGTGCGCGCGTTTGCCGGACCGACCTCGGAACGCGAGCGTCCGGACGTCATTCGCACCATTCGCAACGCGGTTGCACGCGTCAATGGGCACTCGGTGCACTGGGCTATCCGCAGCGTCGTGCCGCTGCGGCCGAGCCAGCTAGCCTTGTTCGGAACCATCCGCTCGCCGGTGCTGGTGTTGGCGGGCGCGGAGGATCGCACCTTTCCGGTCGAAGAAACCCGCCTGATGGCCGATGCCATACCCGGCGCCGAGTTTCGTGTGCTCGACCATGTGGCGCATCTGGCAGGGCTTGAATCGCCTGCCGTCATCAAGGCATTGATCGATGATTTCATCCGTCGAGCCGCTAGTGATTGATCGGCCCGTGATATCCACCCAATCCAGGAATTTTTTATGACGCACGCTACAGCAGGCCGCGTTGCCGGCAAGAAAGCTTTCATCACCGGCGCGGCCGGCGGCCTTGGTGCCGCGATGGCGCATCTGCTCGCACGGCACGGCGCGTTGGTCTTTCTCACCGATATCGACGAGGCTGCGGTTTATGCCGTGGCTACCGCCATCAATGCCGAGCATGGCAAGACGATGGCGTGGTCGGCTGCGCAGAACGTGCGTGATGAGGACCGCTGGCAGAGCGCGCTGGCCGAGGCTGATACGGCGATGGGCGGCATCTCGGTGCTGGTCAACAACGCCGGCATCGGCGCCATCGGCGGCGTGGAGAGCCTGCAGCCAAAAGAATGGCAGCGCGTGATGGGTGTGAATGTCGATGCGGTGTATCTCGGCTGCAAGTACGCGCTGCCGTTGCTGCGTCAGCATCAGCCTGGTTCGATCATCAACATCTCTTCGATGGCGGCGTTCAAGATCGATCCCGATTACACCGTCTACAACGCGTCCAAGGCGGCGGTGGCATCGTTGAGTAAATCGATTGCGCTGGACTGCGCGCGACAGAAGATGGACGTGCGCTGCAATTCGATCCATCCCTCGTTCATTCGCACGGGCATCGTCGAGCCGTTCTTCCAGCAGCTCGGTGAGGAAGAGGCGATCAAGAAACTCACCCGCGGTGTGCCGCTGCGCCGGCTTGGCGAAGTCGATGATGTTGCCTATGCCGTGCTGTATCTCGCCTCCGACGAAAGCCGCTATATCACTGCGGCCGAGTTCCGCATCGACGGCGGCGCGTCGGCGGTTTGACGCATCCACGTTACGCTCACTCCATCCACTCTTACAGGCCAGCCCCATGTCCACGATCAATCGCCAGCTCCTTCTGAAAACCCGCCCCGAAGGACTCGTGCAGCGCGAGAATTTCGATCTCGTCGAGCAGCCGCTCGGTGAGCTGAAAGACGGCGAGGTGCTGGTCCGCACGCTGTATATCTCGATGGACCCGACCAATCGCGTGTGGATGCGCGATATTCCGCAATATATGCCGCCGGTAGCCATTGGCGAAGTGATGCGCGGCTTCGGCCTGGGTCGTGTGGTGAAGTCGCGCTCATCGCGCTATAACGAGGGCGATCTGGTGCAAGGCCTGATCGGCTGGCAGGATTATCTCGTCATTCACGACAGCGCCAAAGGCTACGTGCGCCTGCCGGCTGACCCCGGCATTCCGCTGCCGACCCTACTCGGCGCCTGCGGCATGAGCGGCGTGACGGCGTATTACGGTATGACCGACATCGCGCCGGTCAAGGCGGGTGAAACGCTGGTGGTCTCCGCTGCGGCCGGCTCGGTCGGCTCCATCGCCGGACAGATCGGCAAGATCATGGGCGCACGCGTGGTCGGTATCGCCGGTGGTGCCGACAAGTGCCGTTATCTGGTCGACGAACTCGGCTTCGATGCTGCCGTTGACTACAAGGCCGAAAACTGGAAACAGGCGTTGAAAGAAGTCACGCCCGACGGTATTCACGTCAACTTCGAAAACGTCGGTGGTGAAATCATGGCCAGCGTGTTGTCACGCATGGTCATCGGTGGTCGCGTCGCCTTGTGTGGCTTGATCTCCGGCTACAACAGCGAGGGTCGCGCCAGTGACAACTTCAGCGTGATCATTGTGAAGCGCCTGGTCGTCAGCGGCTTTCTGATTCTCGACTACACCAAAACCAAAGAGGCCGTGCACACACTCGCCGGCTGGATCCGCGAAGGCAAGTTGAGGGCCGAGGAGACCGTTGCCGATGGTCTGGAAAATGCGCCGGAAGTCATCAATCGCCTGTTCGACGGCAGCCACAGGGGCAAGCTGCTGTTGAAGGTGGCTGCGGATGTTTGAGCGCTAGCTGACAAGTGGCTCCACGCCAATCGCCACGATTGGCCGTTGGATGCATGGCATTAAATGAGCCTGAAAATATTTATGCGCTTCAAGGCATCAAGCTTGTCTGCTGAAATTTTAGGTTGCGGCACGGTAATCAATGTTTGGACGTCTATTCATTGATGAATAAATTCCGATGGCTCCAGAAGCAGTGCCGATATCACCGATGAATAATTCTTCTCTACGTTCTTCTACGCGAGCGACTAACGATCATGAAGCCTTGCGGTGTGCATCCAATGCATTGCAGGATCAATGATGAATCCCGGCTCGAATTTCTCGGCACAAAGTCATTCGCTGTGCTGTACGCGTTATTAATGGCCTTATAGCCAGTCAGGTTGGCGTTGGGTTGATGAACCCGATGCCACCGAGTCCAAGCGGCATCGTCAACAGCATTGCTGACGAATCGTTTTTCCCTCCATGACTTTATGACGTCGAGAGAGGTGAGAACCATGAAGAAGCTCATGCTAGCCCTGGCCACACTGTCCTTGATTGCCGCGCTGTCGGGCTGTGTTGTGGTGCCACCACGTGGCGGTTACTACTATCACCCGCACTACTATCGAGGCTGGTAATTTCGAGCCGGCTGATCATTTCGCATGATCAGTCGGCGCGTACTCAGGCGTGGCCGGTATGCGAACCTCAGCTTTCTTGCGCTGACGTGGCGGACTTCGCAGCCGCGTTGCTCCCATCGACGAGAGCCGATCTGACGGCTTGCAGATTCGAGGACGAGCCAGTGCCGGCTAGATCTACACGAGGAGTGGGCTTGCCGTTGCCCAATCCTCGTAGCCGGCGTCGTAGTAAGGCGATAGCGGGTTTTCGCTTTGGCCGCCGAGTATGCCAAGAATGCGGCCGAGCGAGATAAAAGAGGCTAGAGATATTATTCGCCTCGGCAAATTGCTCGATGGATGTTTACCGCGCGGTCCGGATCGGAAGGATGTCAATGCGATCTATGGTCCGGCCGCGGACAAACCAAACTTGCCGGCGTGTGTGTCGATCTCCGGATCAAGCGCGCGCGCAGTAACCAGATCAGCGTTGCCCGCCTCCGTTTGACCGCTGCGGATTTTCGCCAGACCAAGGCCGTAGCGCGACCACGCGCTTTTCGGCATTTGCGCGACGGCTTGTTCGTAGGCCTTGATCGAATCCGGATAGTGTCCCAGCCGCAGCTGCACCAGGCCGAGGCTGTCGAGGTAGGCGGGGTCTTCGCCATCGCGTTTGATCGCCTTGCGGCAATCATCCAGAGCATCATCAAGCATCTGATTACTAAGGCCACGCGCCCAGCAGCGCTCGTTGAGTGCCAAGCCGAGCATGGCATCGCGGTTATGCAGCCGAATCCAGTCATCGAGCAGGGGCAACGCTGCAGCGGGCTGACCGAGCTGGACGTAAAGACGGCAAACCCAACGCGCTTGCGTGGATCCCGCGGGCGCCAAGCTACCAGCGGCCGTCACGTCGGCCAGCGCATACGTACGGTCCCTTTGTGCCATGTGAATTTCGGCGCGCAGTAGCAAGGCCTCGACGTTCTTGGGATCTAGGCTCAGGGATTTATTCAGATCGGCGAGCGCCGCATCGTGCTTCTTGTTCGCCTCATCGGCCCGCGCACGGGCGACGTAGTAAGCGGACTGATCGGGCGCCATACGGATAGCCTCGTCCAGATCGGCCAGCGCCGCAGCCGACTCGCCGCGAGACAAGTGCGCTTCGCCACTCAGAGCGAAATCGGACGCGGTTTTGGGAGTAGCGCCAGTGTCGTTTGCGGCAGCATTGGCATTGGATTGTTGTCCTTCAATCGGCGCTTTGGCGAAAGAGAACACGCGCCCGCCGTTGTAGGTGAAATAAGCCTTGCGCTGGCTATTCGCAATAAATACGTGGTGGGCGAGGAGAAAATCCACCCCGAGCAGCATGTCGGTCTGGCCGTCGCCGATTCGTCCGTCGATAACCTCCATCTGGCTGTGCTGAATGGTTTCTGTGCCGACCGAAAACGAGGCGATGCGGACCGTCCAAGTACTGATCCTCTTGGCGCCAATACCGAAGCTGCTGCCGCCAGCCTTGACGTCCGGCGCATTGAGGTCGATGCCGACGCGCTCGGCGGCGGCGCGGCTTAGCACGGTGGCCGTTGCACCTGAGTCGAGCAGCGCCCGGACCTGCTTGCCGTTTATCGTCACCTTGAAAAAAGTGCGTTGGTCGGCCCGGCTTACGGGCGGCTCGATATCCGCGACACTGTATTGGCCATCTTTGGCCCAGTACGCCAACGAGTTTTTGGAGCAGTGGTCCGCACTGAACAGCGTCAGCTTTCCTTGCGCCAGATCGATTTCCAAATCGGCCGCATCCAGCAGGTTGGCGCCTAGCAATCCATGGCCCGCATCGGTACCGCCGACGAAGAAATCAACATTGTTGAGCGTGCCATTGAGGATGCCGAAGTCCTTGACGTGCACCACCTGCACATCCGCCGAGCCACCCACCCCGTTCATGCGAAAACCAAGCGGCGCAGGCCGCAGCTTCAACCCCAGCGAAGACGCATTGGCAGTCGACATGAAGTTGAAAAAAGCGCCGGTATCGAGAATGAAGCGCGTATCGGCTCCATTGATCTTCACCATGGTCGTGGCCCGCTCGCCAGCCATGTCCACGGGTAACGTACCGTAATCCTTCAATTGGCAACCGTCAGCCCAGGTGTGGTTGGCGAGCAGCGCGCCGATGCTCAGACAGCAAACACGCAAGAGCTTCATCACGCTTGTTCTCCCTGTATGCCGTGACCGCCGAATGCTGACGCAGTCGAACGGAAATGTTTGCCGATGCCGTATGCATGGCCTGCGTGCGGCACATCGCGCGTTCGCACCACCCCGCTTCGTTCAAACCTTTCGCGCGTTGCTGCCAATGAAACGTAGGTGACGTTGGCAAAGCTGTCTACCAAAAGTAGCGTTGCAATAAACATGGTTTCTCCCCCGAGAAATTTGCTGCTGGCTGTTTATTTCATGTCTGTGATCGGCCAAAAAACTACGCGTGCTGCCAGTCCTTAGTCAGTTACCTGCTGGTTCGAGTACCAGGCTGTGCTGCGTCGTGCCCGGCAGCAATGGCGTCGGCTTGCCGTTGACCCAATCCTCGTGTCCTGCGCCATAGTAAGGCGATAACGGGTTGTCGCTCTGGCCGCCGGGCATGTCGAGAATGCCCTGGGCTTCGTGGCCGGGTGCCACGTCGAAGCGTTCGGAGGCGCCGAAGCCTGGGGCAGCGACGCGCGGCATGTTGTTGTCGCCGGGCAATGCATCGTCGGGCATGTTGAGAAGGCCGCCGAGCCAGCGGGGCAATGCAACGGCAAGCGGGTGCCTGATTTCACTGCGATTCTTTTCGCCCCAGCTGCGTGCGGCAAGGCCGCCGGGTTGCTTGCCCAGTTCGCTGGCGACGTGGCTGGCGGCAGCCACCAGCAAGGCGTGCCAGTCGCGGTAGGTTGGGTCGAGCAGGTTGGCCGGTTGCGTGGTGATCAGATTCCAGACCGCGCCTTCGGCAGCGTTTTCAGCCGGCCAGGTGAAGTCGGCATGGCGCTGTTTCACCCGCGCCACGAAGGGCGAAAGCACGAGTTCGGTGACTTGTGTGCGGAAGGCGCGCACGAGCCGGTAATCCACGCTATCGATGTCGGCGCGACCGCGCCAGGTGGCGGTGAGCTGGCGCAGCGTTTGCAGTTCGGGATCATGCGTATCGGCGAGTGTCTGTTGCAGCAACTGTTGCCAGCGCGTCAGCAGCACGGCGCGGTTGTCCAGCTGCACATCGAGCAGGTTGCTGGGTGCGAATTTATTCTGCGCACGCAGGTCGTCACGGATCTGCTGCGCGCGTGCGCCAAGGTCGTGGCCGCCATTTCCGAGCAGGGCCAGCGCATCGCCGCTGACAGTACGGTTGTTGGCCGTCCACAGGCGCGCATCGGCGGGATTTTCGATCCGCGGATATTGGGCTGGTGTGGCCCAGCCCTGCCAGCCGCTGCCGGGTTTCGACCCGTCCGATGGCAGCAGCGGATCGATGTTGGCGCGTAGCGGAATGCTATTGCCGGCCAACGTCCAGCCGATATGTCCGGTGCTGTCGGCAACGATGAAATTCTGTGGCGGCATGCCGAGCTGCGGCGCGAGATCGAGTGCTGTATGCACATCGGCGGTCTGCTCCAGCTGCATCAGCTTGACGTTATAGCCGCGTGGCTGATCGGCAATCCACGACAGCGCCAGCGGCGTGCCGTCGACGTCGCTGGCCATGATCGGGCCCCAGCGCGTGTCTTCGACTTTCAGCAAGGTGTCGGGCTTGCCTTTGACGTGAATAGGTTCGTCGTGCACGTCGATATTCGCCCAGCCTTCGGGCACCTTGTAACGGCCCGCATCGGCCGGATCGCGCTGCACCTGAACCCAGTCCAGCCAGTCACCGTAGCTGTTCGTGAAACCCCAGGCGATCTGTCCGTTCGAGCCGACGATCATCGCCGGTGTGCCAGGCAGGGTGACGCCGTTGACATCGCGCTGCCCGTTCGGCGCGTTGGCGTCTGGGTAGCGCAAGCGTGCGCGAAACCAGATGTTGGGTATGCGCAGGCCCAGGTGCATGTCGTTGGCGAGCATCGCAGCACCGGTGTCGGTGAGTGAGCCGGCGACGGCGAAGCTGTTGCTGCCTGGCCGTGGCGCGTCGAGTGCAGGGAGCAGTGCGACAATGAGGCCGGCTGGTTTGGCGACGGCGGCGAGATGATTCAGATCGAACACGTTCGCTGCAGGAATGATCGCCCGGGGCGATAGCTGATTATCCAGCGGTGCTTCCCAGTCCGGATCGGGCGCCATCAGAAAATCCACCAGCGGGCCGGGCAATACCGAGCGCATCTGCGCCAGCTGCAGCTCGCGCTCGTTGCAGCCATCGCCATTTAAATCCAGATACATCGCGGCGATGACCAGCGCACTGTCTTCCGATCGCCATGGCTGCGGCTGGCTGCCCAGCAAGAGGTATTCCCATGGTCGTACGTGCAGGTCGGCGAGTCCGGCATTGACGCCGTCGCGGTAGCGGTCGAGCTGGCGTTTCTGTTCCGACGGTAGCTGTGCATAGGCCACTTCGACCACGGCGCGTAGTCGGTGGCGGCGATGATTGAGATCGCTAGGCAGGGCGGCGGGGCCGACCAGTTCGGCCAATTCGCCGGCCGGCATGCGGCGCATCAAATCCATTTCGAAGAAGCGCTCCTGCGCGTGCACATAGCCCAGCGCAAAGCTGATGTCGTCGCGGTTGGCGCCGT
>Ga0302310_10000939_pt1 | contig 25594 bp, 13 predicted proteins | sample III_Palsa_N1_2_FD_200451 | JGI IMG/M metagenome (GOLD analysis project Ga0302310, IMG submission 200451) | Peat permafrost microbial communities from Stordalen Mire near Abisko, Sweden - III_Palsa_N1_2 | ecosystem: Environmental > Terrestrial > Soil > Palsa > Peat permafrost | place: Sweden...
TCAGGAAGCCCTATCAAGGATCGTAAACATATACGTTTAAAAAGGGCCCCTTTTTAAACGTATATGTTTAAAGACTTAGAAGGTGGTTACATAGGACGCAGGAATGTGTGCGACGATGGGCATATGGCAGCCCCGGCAGAGTAGGCTACTCAATAGGATCAACTAAGGCAGCCCCGGCAGAATAGGCTACTCAATAGGATCAACTAACTTGCTACGGCCGGTTCCTTAAACGAAGCAATAGCGTGCCTCCGGGGAGGCTTTGCGTGACCCTGATCCTTGCCATTCTTCCTGGCAAAGCGGTCGCGGGATTGCTGGATATCATTCATATGGGTACTGGCCCACTCCCACAATTCCACCATTTTATGCAGGAGGCTTTGGCCCAACGGGGTTAATTGATATTCCACGCGGGGTGGGATTTCAGGATACCAGGTCCTTTCCACCACGCCATTTTCTTCCAGGGATCTCAGGGTAACGGTGAGCATCCGTTGGGAAATGCCTGACACCATGGATTTCAATTCATTGAAGCGGATCTTCTCTTTTTGCCCCAGGGAAAGAATGGTAAAAATGGACCACTTGTCCCCGAAATGACCGAGAATGTCCCTGATGGGGCAGATATCCGGCGGAGTCGCGGCGGGGTCTAAAATATTTTTAGCTCTTTTTTCTACTGTAAGTGACTGATTTTCAACGTTAGTTACGTCCATGTTCCCAGGTTTATATTGCGTGCCCTCTTGGCAATGATCCAGTTACTAAATAACTTTGAGTTACTAAAGGTAACCTAAAATAAAATCTTACATCACATGCAAAAAATTTCTCTGTTTGCGCTCGGTCTTTTTTTATCCGTGAGCGTATTTGCCCAGACATGGACTTTGGACAAAGCACATTCTCAATTGAACTGGAGTATTACACACCTTACCGTTTCTACTATCGAGGGCGGTTTCAAATCGGTGAGCGCTACCATCACTTCTTCCAAGGACGATCTTTCTGATGCGGTGCTCGACCTCACAGCAGATGTCACCAGCCTCAGCACAGGGATTGAAGCCAGGGATAACCACCTTAAGTCAGATGCATTCTTTGATGCGGCGAAATATCCTACACTGACTTTCAAAAGCACTTCTTTCAAGCAATTGGATGGCAAGAACTACCAGGTGGTAGGAGACCTTACTTTTCATGGCGTAACCAAATCCGTTACATTGAACGCCCTGTTCAACGGAACTGTAGTCAACCCCATGTCTAAGAAGACCACTGCTGGTTTTAAATTCACAGGGATCATCAAACGTTCTGATTTCGGTATCGGCGCTTCCTTCCCCGAAGCTATGCTGAGCGATGCAGTAAACCTGGATGGTAACGCTGAATTCACTAAATAATGAGGAAAATATTGAATGTACTACCGGCGCTATTGTTGCTGGTGGTGGCGAGTTCATTTCGCCAGGCAGGGGCGGATTGGAACATTGGCACGGGCTACTCTGTCAAATTTTCGACTTCCGGAGACGTAGGAGGAATATTCAGGACACTCACGGGGGCGATCCATTTTGATGAGAATAGCCCGGCAACGGCTTCCTTCAATGTAGCGGTGGACATCAATTCCATCAACACCGGCAACGGGGTGATGAACACCCACGCGAAGAGTGCGGAATGGTTTGATGGGGCGAAATATCCCAAGATCACCTTTGTATCTTCAAAGGTGGTGAAAGCCGGGGCTGGCTATCAGGCCATTGGCACACTCACCATGCACGGGGTGACAAAACCTTTCACCCTCCCTTTTACCTTCCAGCGCAGCGGCGCGGGTGGATTATTTCACGCTGCTTTTACGGTGAACCGGAATGACTATGGTATCGGTAAGCCCGGAGACGTGGATGATAATATTTCCCTTGAGCTTTCTGTGCCTGTAACAAAGAAATAATTATGCTGAAGAAATTATTATTGCTGGGAGTGGTATCGGGCATACTATCGGGGATCCTCTCCATAATCTATGCAAAGATATACACGCATTACCTTGGGGTGGATTTCTCCACCATCGCCACGCCGGTGAAGATCATTGTATCCAGCCTGGTGGGTTGCCTCCTGGCAGCCATCGGATATTGGTTGCTGCACAAGGTGCTGAAGTCAAAGACGGAGATTGTGTTTAATCTCCTGTTCACGGTCCTCAGTTTTGTCAGTATACTCGGCGCCATTGCCACTAAGTTGCCGCTGGAATTACAAAGCCCTGAACTATTTCCATGGCTGGTATTGCCCATGCACTTGTTTCCCGTATTGGGGTGGCTGACGCTGGAACCTATTTTCTTCCCTTCGCAGAAGGCATAGGCCGACCTGCAAAAAGGCATAGGCCGACCTGCAAAAGGCGCCCTTCCGGTTCGCAAACTAAAATGTGTCTTATTAATAAAAAGAGCTGCCCTGCGAGGGGCAGCTCTTTTTGCTCCAAGGGGCTATATCTTTTCCCTTGTTAATGCTCCATTGACGAGCCGCATAATCCCGAATGGGTTTTCATTCTTCAATTCGTCAGGTAACAAGGCAGGTGGAAAATCCTGGTAGGCCACCGGACGTACGAAACGTAGGATGGCTGCCGTCCCCACGGATGTCGTCCGGGGGTCTGAAGTGGAGGGGAAAGGTCCTCCATGCTGCATGGCGTCACTGACTTCCACACCGGTAGGGTAGCCCCCGTAAATCACGCGCCCTGCTTTTTGCACCAGGATAGAAGCCACAGGACCCAACAGCAACCCATCTGCATCGGTGGCATGCACGGTCGCGGTGAGCTGGCCTTCCAATGATTGCAGCACTTGTAACAATTGTGACTCGCTGGCGCAACGGACGACCAGCGTAGAAGGGCCAAAGACCTCCTCCGATAATTGTTTATCGGAAAGGAATTGTTCTCCGCCTACGGTAAAGGCAAAGGGCTGGCCTTGGGAAGGCTCATCGCCGCCGGCGGCCGCGTGAGCAACGGTTGCCTGGCGGGAGGCCGCCGAAATTCCCCGGGCTATTTCTGTCACGCCATTTGAAGCCAGCAAGGCTTTGATGCCTTCCCGGTAACTTTGGTGAATGCCCTGATTCAGCATGGTTCCGGATGCAACGGCGCTCAACTGGGTGGCAAAGGCATGGAGGAAAGGGGAGACGGATGGGCTATCCACAAGGAGTACCAATCCAGGGTTGGTACAAAACTGTCCGACTCCCAGCGTAACAGACGAAGCGAGGCCCCGGGCGATGGTGTCCGCCTGGTCCCGTAAAGCTCCTTCCAGTATGACCAACGGATTGACGGCACTCATTTCGGCAAAGACCGGGATTGGCTGCGCACGTTCCCGGGCAGCTTTGAGTAGGGTCAGTCCTACCCGCCTGGAACCGGTGAATGCAACGGCCTGGATGGCGGGATCCTGGACCAATGCGATAGCTTCTTCATTTGGCAGATAAAGGGCAGAGAAAACCCCTTCGGGCATCCGTGTGCGAAGGGCTGCTTTTATGACGGCAGTAGCGATCATTTCATGGGTACCCGTATGGGACGGATGGGCCTTTACGATGACAGGACATCCTGCCGCCAGCGCCGAAGCGGTATCACCCCCAGCCGTAGAAAAGGCCAAGGGGAAATTGCTGGCCCCGAATACGGCTACCGGCCCTATAGGTATCAGCATCCTTCGGATATCGGGCCGGGGAACCGGGGACCGCTCAGGAAGGGCCGTGTCGATGCGCGCCTCTACCCAGGAACCTTCCCTTAAGTGATGGGCAAATAATTTCAATTGTCCGCAGGTTCTTCCTCTTTCACCGGTGATCCTGGCTGTTGGCAGACCGGACTCGTTCACGCACCGCTCTATCAGGGCGTCTCCCAGGAGCATGATCTCTTCCGCGATCGCCTCCAGGAACGCGGCTTTCTGTTCCGGGTGCAAGGCGCTGTAGAGGGGAAAGGCTGATTTGGCGAGGCGGGTGGCCGCTCCCAGGTCTGCTTGGGCGCTCGTCCTGTATCCTATAAAATTATGTCCATGTAATTGCATCGGAGCAAATGTAGCGGAATGTGCCCGGGACTCCTTTCCACTGATTGACAGAAAGTTTACCGATATTACCTTCATATTTACTGTGCATTTCGAAAACGGGTTAAGATGCGTTTAGTATTTATTAATTTAGGCCCCCCTTTGGCCCGTGCGGATGGCTATTTTTGATAGGTATGAGAAAAAACTTCTTTGCAGGGATGGGATGGGCGATTGCCTTTCTGATGGCTGGCGTTTGTTACGGACAGTCTTATGTTCCTGAGCGAAATAACCCCAAGGTGCTGGTCAAACCCGCCATTCTGCCCCAGGCATATGCTTTTAATCTCAAAGACGTGCGGTTGTTGAACAGCCCATTCCGGCACGCCATGGAAATAGATGCAGCCTACCTTCTTAGTCTGTCTCCCGACAGGTTATTACATCGCTTTTACGAGAACGCAGGCCTTACGCCCAAGGCCCCTGTCTACGGCGGATGGGAGAGCTCGGGGCTTTCGGGACATACGCTCGGGCATTATCTTTCTGCCTGTTCCATGATGTATGCCTCTACGGGGGATACGGCCTTTGCTGCCCGCGTGCATTATATCGTGGAGGAACTGGTCACGTGTCAACGGGCACGGAAGACGGGGTATGTAGGCGCTATCCCCCATGAAGATTCGATTTGGGCCCAGGTGGCCAGGGGCGATATCCATTCTTCGGGCTTTGACCTGAACGGGGGCTGGTCTCCCTGGTACACGGTGCATAAGGTGATGGCGGGCCTGCTGGATGCTTATCTCTACACAGACGATAAGACGGCCCTTACAGTGGCGGTTCGTATGGCAGATTGGACAGATAAGGAACTGAGCGGGTTAAACGATCAGCAGCTCCAACATATGCTGGCCTGCGAGTTTGGGGGAATGAACGATGTACTCACCAACATATACAGCCTTACGGGGAATAAAAAATACCTGGCCCTGTCGTATAAATTCCAGCATAAGGCAATCGTGGATCCCTTGGCGGAAGGCCGGGACCCCTTACCCGGGAAGCATTCCAATACCCAGATACCAAAGATCATCGGAAGCGCGCGCCGGTATGAATTGGAAGGAGATGCCAGTGATTCCGCCATTGCGACTAATTTTTGGGACATCGTGGTGCACCATCATACCTACGTGATCGGCGGGAACAGTGACCATGAATACCTGGGGGAGGCAGATCACCTGAGCGATTACCTGAGTGAAAGTACTTGTGAGTCCTGCAACACTTATAACATGCTGAAGCTTACCAGGCACTTGTTTGCCTGGCGCCCCGACAGCCGACTGGCCGATTATTACGAACGGGCTCTGTACAATCATATCCTGGCCTCTCAAAATCCTACGGATGCCATGATGTGTTATTTCGTACCCCTGGGCATGGGAGCGGAGAAACAATTCAGCGATTCTACAAACACGTTCACCTGTTGTGTGGGCAGCGGGATGGAGAACCATTCAAAATATACGGAAGGCATCTATTATGAAGGGCGGGACGGAAGCCTTTATGTCAACCTGTTCATATCTTCAGTGCTGAATTGGAAGGACAAGGGGCTTACGATTACGCAACTGACCGGTTATCCATACAGTGACACGATCCGTCTTACCGTCGGGGGACCGATGGTGTCAAAAATGACCCAGGCGCCTGGCTCACGTGCGGTCGGCCATGACCGCGCCGGCACTTTTGCGCTACGCATCCGTCATCCCTGGTGGGCCACTGCAGGAATGGAAGTCCTGGTCAATGGAAGTCCGGTAAAGACCGGCCCGGAAGAGAGCGGTTACATCGTGGTTCGGAGGGTATGGCGCAAAGGGGATAGGGTGGAAGTCACCGCTCCCATGAGCCTGTATACCGAAGCCATGCCTGACAACGCCAGCAGGGTAGCATTGTTGTATGGCCCTGTCGTACTCGCCGGAAATCTCGGGACAAAAGATCCTTCGGGAGACTTGCACGGTGTTCCGGTATTACTCACCAGCGATCATAATGTAAATGACTGGATAAGGCCCGTCAGCGGACAGCCGCTTACCTTTCAGACCTATGGGGTAGGCAAGCCCTTTGACGTTATTTTCAGCCCCTTCTTTGGGACCTACGATCATTATTACAGTGTATATTGGGATTACTTTACGCCCCGGGACTGGACCGACAGGGAGGCCGCCTATGAAGCAGAGAAAGTACGTCAGAAGGATATTGAGGACCGAACCATTGATATCATGCGCCTGGGAGAAATGCAGCCTGAAAGGGACCATCACCTGGAGTCCGCCGATTCTTACGTAGACGATGGAAGCAGCAGGAGGTCCAGGGATTGCCGCAACACCGGTTTTTTCTCCTTTGACCTGAAGGTGATCCCTGGCTCTTCAGACAGTTTGCTGGTTACTGCCTGGGGTGGAGACAACGGCCGCGTGGTGGATATTTATATGGATGATACAAAAATCGCCACGCAGGCATTGCATCACCCGAAGCCCAATCAGTTTGTGGACCTTCTTTATGCCATACCGGATTCGCTGATACTGGGCAAAACCTCCGTTCGCGTCAAGTTCCAGGCCCCTGCAGGAAAATCGTCTGGCGCCATTTTCGGTTGCAGAATATTGAAAGGGAAAGCTAATTAACTCCAAAAGCCTGTTGTATTATGTCTGAATTCAAGCCCTCCCTCGGGTTACTGGACGCCACCATGATCGTGGCGGGAAATATGATCGGATCCGGTATCTTCATTGTCAGTGCGGATATCACGCGGAATGTCGGCAGCGCGGGCTGGCTCTTGCTGGTCTGGCTGATCACAGGGTTCATGACCCTCACGGCAGCCCTGAGCTATGGAGAACTGGGAGCACTGTTCCCCAAGGCCGGGGGGCAATATGTGTATTTAAAAGAAGCCTATGGCCCGCTCCTGGGCTTCTTATATGGTTGGAGCTTCTTCACTGTCATACAAACGGCGACGATTGCCGCGGTCGGAGTAGCGTTTGCCAAATTCACGGCTTATATCTTTCCCGTATTCAGTGAAGAGAAGGTGGCTTTTCAGTATGGGAGCTTTCATGTGTCCCCCGCTCAGTTGTTATCCATAGGCGTCATCGTTTTGCTGACATATATCAATACCCGGGGTGTGCGCAGCGGTAAATGGATCACGACGACGATTACCCTGACGAAGCTCCTGAGTTTGTTCGGGTTGATATCGTTCGGATTCCTGGCGACCAGAAGTGATATATGGCATGCCAACTGGACGCACCCGTGGGCGCTGTTTGGAAGGACCGCGGCGGGCATTCCCGGAAGCGCCGCCGGTGGCGCTACGGCGGCCGCGGGAACCGGCGTCAGCGGCATCGTGCAATACCTCCCCATTGCGGCCTTCGGTGCGATTGCGGCCGCCATGGTAGGATCCATTTTCAGTAGCGACTCCTGGAACAATGTCACCTTTATCGCTTCGGAGATCCGCAACCCGCGCAGGAACATCGCCCTGGCCCTTGGACTGGGAACGGGCATCGTTACCCTGGTATACCTGGCCGCCAACCTGATGTATACCGCTGTGTTGCCATTGCACGATATTGCCTTTGCGGATAAGGACAGGGTCGCAGTAACGGCGAGCCAGGTCATATTTGGAGGAGGGGGCACGGTGATTATTGCTTTGTTGATCATGGTGTCCACTTTTGGGTGTAACAATGGATTGATCCTGGCGGGCGCCAGGGTATATTATACGATGGCGACAGATGGTCTTTTCTTCCGCAGAACGGCTACTTTGAACAAGCACTCGGTTCCCGGATTTGGCCTTTGGCTGCAATGCCTGTTCGCCGCAGCCTGGTGTCTTAGCGGGAAATACGGTGATTTATTGGATATGATTTCCTTTGTAGTAGTGGGCTTCTATATGCTGACGATTGCGGGCATTTTCATCCTGCGCAGGAAGCGGCCGGACGCGGAGCGTCCTTATAAGGCAGTGGGTTATCCTGTCCTGCCGCTGCTGTACATAGCCATGGGCCTTGCTTTCTGCGGGCTGCTGATCGTGTACAAACCCCGCTTCACCTGGCCCGGGTTGATCATTACTCTCATAGGGATCCCTGTTTATTATTGGGTGGCTTCAAGGCAGGGCGCCGCTAAAAAGACCCTCCTATCCTGTATACTGGTGGCTGCCGCCCTGGCCCCGCTGGGCATCCGGGCCCAGCAAAAGGATTATCCCATTCAGCCGGTTCCCTTCACCCGTGTGAGGGTGGATGATAAATTCTGGGCGCCTAAGATTGAAGTGAACAGGGAAGTGACCATTCCATATGTCCTGAAGATGTGCGAACAGCATGGCAGGATCGCCAACTTTAAGACAGCGGCGGCGCACAGCGGGGCAAAATTGTCGGTCTACCCCTTTGATGATACGGACCTGTATAAGGCGATAGAAGGGGCCTCCTACGGCCTTCAGGTCAGGAAGAACCCCACCCTCGAAAGATATCTGGACACCTTGATCGGATATATCGCAGCGGCCCAGGAGCCGGATGGATACCTGTATACGTTCCGCAGTGCACACGAAGCGCATCCGCACGAATGGATCGGGGATAAGCGTTGGGTGAATGAGGAGATCCTGAGCCACGAACTCTATAATGCAGGGCACCTGTATGAAGCTGCCGTGGCGCATTACCAGGCCACAGGCAAGAAGACCCTCCTGAATATCGCCTTGAAGAATGCGGACCTGCTCGTGAATACCTTTGGATATGGCAAAGAAGTGAAGTATCCGGGCCACCAGATAGTGGAGATCGGACTTGTAAAATTATACAGGGTGACGGGGGAAGAGAAATACCTGGACCTGGCAAAGTTCTTCCTGGACGTTCGCGGTCCCGGAGGAGAGGCCTACAACCAGGCTAATAAGAAGGTAGTAGACCAGGATTCGGCGGAAGGACATGCGGTGCGCGCCGCCTATATGTACACAGGCATTGCCGACGTAGCGGCCCTGACAGGGAATACGCTGTATGAGCAAGCGATCGATAAGATATGGAACGACGTAGCCACCCGGAAATTATATATCACGGGAGGAATAGGGGCCACTAATGACGGGGAAGCCTTTGGTGACGCGTATCAATTGCCTAATATGTCCGCCTATGCAGAAACCTGCGCGTCTATTGCCAACGTGTATTGGAACAGCCGTATGTTCCTGCTGCACGGAGATTCCAAATACATTGATGTCCTCGAAAGGACTCTTTACAACGGGTTACTGTCAGGGGTGTCCCTGAACGGAATGCGGTTCTTCTACCCGAACCCACTGGCTTCCATGGGGCAAAACGAGCGCAGCGCCTGGTTTGATTGCGCCTGCTGCATCACTAATATGGCCCGCTTCCTGCCTTCGATGCCAGGATATGTCTATGCAAAGGATGCGAACAATCTATATGTAAACCTGTTTGTGGGCAGTGATGCCGACATCCGTTTGAGCGGAGGGGATGTACACATCACCCAGCGAACGGATTATCCCTGGAACGGCAGGGTGGACCTGGAAATAACACCGCTGGCGCCTATACATGCGGCTATCAGGGTGCGTATTCCCGGGTGGGCGATAAACCATCCCATCGCCGGCGGATTGTACTTTGATGCGGTGGTCAGGGCGGAAGAGCCGGTGCCTATAAGGATCAACGGACAAGCGGTTTCCTATAAGGTGGAGAAGGGATATGCCGTACTGGACCGGGCGTGGAAGAAGGGAGACCGGGTGACCGTGGATTTCCCGATGGAGCCCCGTAAAGTCCTGGCGGACGCACAAGTGAAGGATGATCAGGACCGCTTTGCCTTCCAGCGCGGCCCCATTGTCTATTGCCTGGAAGGGCCGGACAACAAGGATAGCCTGGTCAGGAATATTGTCGTAGATACCAGCTCCACCGCCAGCGTACACCACAACGACACTTTGCTGGGCGGGATTGATGAACTAAAGGTACAGGGAATAGCCCTCAAAAGGAAGCTGGGGGATACTTCACTCGTCCGGACCAGTGAAGAAGTGACCGCCATCCCTTATTACGCCTGGGCAAACAGGGGCCCTTCTGAAATGACAGTATGGGTCCCGTACGAAATGTCGGCATCCGTTCCGCTCGCTTCTCCCACCATCGCTTCCCTGAGCAAAATATCTTCTTCTATCGGGCATCCCAGGATGCTGAAGGCGTTGAACGATCAATACGATCCGAAGGATTCCAAGGATAATTCCATGCCCTACCTGCACTGGTGGCCCAGGAAAGATACCATAGAGTGGGTCCAATATGATTTTGACCAGGCCCATACCATTTCTTCCTCCAGGGTTTACTGGTTTGACGATGGCCCCTGGGGCGGATGCCGTATCCCGGCCAGTTGGAAACTGTATTATTTGAAGGACGGAGCCTGGATACCCGTGCGGAATACGACGGCGTACGAGATCGCCAAGGACAAATACTGCGGAGTCAGCTTCGAACCGGTGACCACTTCGGCCCTGCGCCTGGAAGTGCGCTTACCGGTGGATAATTCGGCAGGTATCCATGAATGGAGTGTGGAATAGTGGGCCGATTCGCGGTTTTTGAAGCGAATATCACAGATCTGTCTGTAAACGGGAAGGAAAAACGGTCAAATAGGGTTATAAACGGCCTTTATGAGCATTTAAGGAAGAATGAATAAATTAGATGCTGAAATTAGAGAACCGGATTGTAATTTTACCCTATAAATCTGATATCATGAAGCTTTTTGTTGCAGGCCTGTTTGCCGACTTGGATGATGTTGACTTGAAAGAAATGTTCGAATTATACGGTGAAGTAAGGTCGGCGAAGGTCATTATGGATAAGGTAACCGGGAAGAGCCGGGGTTTTGGTTTTGTAGACATGCCCGATGACACAGAGGCCAAGGGTGCCATAGAAACCCTGGATGGGGCAGGTCTGAAAGGAAAGAAAATGTCTGTTAAGGAAGCTGAAGCTAATCCGGGCGGTGGTCCTGGCGGCGGCGGCGGAGGTTTCAGCAGAGATAATAATCGCGGCGGCGGTGGCGGAGGCTATAACCGTGATGGCGGCGGATATCGCGGCAACAGCGGCGGTGGTGGCGGAGGCTACAACCGTGACGGCGGCGGATATCGCGGTAACAGCGGCGGCGGTGGCGGAGGCTACAACCGTGACGGTGGTGGATATCGCGGTGGCAGTGGCGGCAGCAGCGGCGGTGGTTACAACCGTGATGGAGGTGGCTACAACCGTGACAACGGCAGCGGCGGCGGTGGTGGTTACAACCGTGATGGGGGTGGCTACAACCGTGACAACGGCAGTGGCGGCGGTGGTGGTTACAACCGTGATGGAGGTGGCTACAATCGTGACAATGGCAGCGGCGGCGGTGGTGGTTACAACCGTGATGGAGGTGGCTACAATCGCGACAATAACAGCGGCAGCGGCGGCGGTTACAACCGTGATGGAGGTGGCTACAATCGTGATAACAACAGCAGCGGCGGCGGTTACAACCGGGATCGGAGCAGCTTTAACCGTGACCCCAACAGGGAACCTCCCCGTGACTATAACCGCGAACCTAAAGTGGATCCCAATAAGGCCGAACCCAATGGTAACGTTGAAAAAGGACCGGATAACGAATAGATCAGAGAAGACTTTAATAAAAATATATAAGCCCCGGGAATCACTCCCCGGGGTTTTTGTTTTAAGGCAGGTAAGTACAGGACACTAATATGTAGCCTAATCCATAGATTTGAATCTTACGAATGTCATATGCTGAAATTATCCGGGCTCACCGCCCTTTTACAATGCTTGCTTTTTGTCGCACACTCCCAGACAACCGTAGTAAAACTTCGCTGCGAGAATAAATATAACCCCGTAGGCGTAACGTTGCAGCATCCTGACCTTAGCTGGGAACTGAATGCGTCCGGTCGGGGCGTCCAGCAAAGCGCCTATGAGATCCGGCTGGGCACAGGCCGGCAGGGGTCCAGTGTTTCCCGTTCGGTATGGAATAGTGGGAAGACCCTCTCCGGTGAGTCTGTACATGTGCCCTGCGGAACAGAGGTCCTGCACGCAGCCACCACTTATTACTGGCAGGTCAGGGTTTGGGATAACCAGGGGCACGCGTCTCCCTGGAGCGAACCGACCTCTTTTCAGACGGGGCTGTCCGTCGCGTCCGATTGGAAGGCGCAGTGGATTGAGCCTGGACCGCGGGATAGCGGACAGGAGCAAAGTCCGCTGCTCCGGAAGGTGTTCAGTACCCATAAAAAAGTCCTTTCTGCTACTGCCTTTATTACCGCCCATGGGTTATATGAGGCCTTTATCAATGGAAAGAAGGTAGGAGACGGCTGCCTGACGCCCGGTTGGACGAGCTACAACAAACGGTTGCAATACCAGCAGTATGACGTGACAGCGCTCCTCCAACATGGAGACAACGCCATCGGTGTGATGCTGGGTAACGGGTGGTACCGGGGACCCCTTACATGGGATAACCACCGGGACATTTACGGGAAGTTTCTGGGACTACTGTTTCAGCTACAGGTAACCTATACAGACGGAAGTACAGAGACCATCGCTTCCGACGGTAGTTGGACATCTGCTACGGGAAGTGTCATCAGTTCTGAAATATATACCGGAGAAACCATCGATGACCGGCTGGAAAGAAAAGGTTGGAATACGGCAGGATATAAGGATACCGGATGGTCGGCAGTAACCGTAGCCCAATACGGATACGATAACTTAGTATCCACCTTTAACGAACCCATCCGGAAGCACGAAACATTCAAGCCCATCAAAATATGGACCACGCCCAAGGGAGAGCAAGTCATTGACTTTGGCCAGAACCTGGTGGGTTGGGTACAATTAAAGATAGCAGGAAAAGCAGGTCAGGTGATTTCTCTGGAACACGCTGAAGTCCTGGATAAGGCGGGGAATTTCTATACCGAGAACCTGCGCAGCGCTAAGCAGCATGACGTCTATATCCTGAGTGGGGAAGGGCAGGAGTCCTTCGAGCCTCATTTCACCTTCCAGGGTTTCAGATACGTGAAGGTGGAAGGAATTCAGGGAACACTGAACCCGGAAGACTTTACGGCCGTTGCCCTCTATTCTGATATGGAGAAGACGGGTAGTTTCTCCTGTTCAAACGCTTTGCTTAACCAGCTCCAGCACAATATTCAATGGGGACAGCGGGGTAATTTCCTGGATGTTCCCACGGACTGCCCCCAGCGGGACGAACGCCTGGGATGGACGGGGGATGCCCAGGTGTTTTCCCGCACCGCTTCTTTTAATATGAACGTGGATAATTTCTTCGCCAAATGGTTGAAGGATGTGGCGGCTGACCAGCAGCCCAGCGGGAAAGTGCCCCATGTGATCCCCAATGTCCTGGGACCCGAAGACGGAGGTTCCACGGGTTGGGCCGATGTATCCACTATTGTGCCCTGGAATATGTACCTGGCCTATGGGGACAGGCATATATTGGAGGACCAGTATGCCAGTATGAAAGCCTGGGTGGGGTATATGCAGCAGCAAAGTAAAAATAACCTGTGGAATACGGGCACTCATTTCGGGGATTGGCTTTTTTATAGTGCCGGGGACGATGCAGACGGGAGTTCGGCCGTTACTGATAAATATCTGATCGCACAATGCTTTTATGCGCATTCTACGCAGCTCCTCTTAAATGCCGCCAACGTGTTAAATAAGACGTCCGATCTCCAGACCTATACCGCGTTGTTGAATGAGATTAAACAGGCCTTTGTCAAGGAATATATGACCCCTAACGGCCGGCTGATTTCTGGTACCCAGACAGCCTATGTCCTGGCCCTGGAATTTGATATGCTCCCGGAAAGCCTTAGGGCTCAGGCCGCTGAAAGGCTGGTGGAAAACGTCCACCGCTATGACGATCACCTGACGACCGGATTCCTGGGCACTCCTTACCTGTGTCATGTACTGACCCGGTTCGGTTATACAGATGTGGCTTATACCTTGCTTTTGCAGGATACTTATCCTTCCTGGCTGTATCCCGTTAAAATGGGCGCCACCACCATTTGGGAAAGATGGGACGGTATCAAAGAGGACAGCTCTTTCGAGACGCCTGGCATGAATTCCTTTAACCATTACTCCTATGGGGCCATAGGGGATTGGATGTACCGGGTCGTCGCAGGTATTGATGAAACTGCACCGGGTTACAAAGAGATCTCCATCAAACCCCATCCCGGCGGCAAGCTGACCCAAGTGGATGCAGACCTTCAAACCTATTACGGAACGGTGGGGTCCCATTGGAGTGTTTCCGGCGGCCAATTGACCCTGGATGTGACGATTCCTGCCAACACCATGGCTACCATATACATTCCGGCTCACAGCGCGGATGCCGTGCAGGAAAACGGGCAGGCCCTGTCTGAGGACAAGGACTTGGTTTTGTCCGGCATGGAGGAGGGCTACCTCAAAGTAAAGGTGGGCTCCGGGCATTATAAGTTCACGTCGGCCCAGTAAGTGTCCGCCGGGCCGCGCAGTTCGCTGTCGGTCCGGTAGGTCCGCGTCGGATCAGTAAGTTCGGCTTCGGCCCAGTTTTGATAGGGGGGCGATTTTGGCCTACATTTGCCCCCTAAACGATTTGTCCATGCCGAATTTTTCAGCAGGAAGCAGGTTCCGTGAGGCCATGCGGATTGAACAACCCTTACAGATCGTAGGGACAATGAACGCTAACCATGCCTTGCTGGCCACCCAGGCCGGCTTTAAGGCCATTTATCTTTCAGGAGGCGGGGTAGCGGCAGGCTCCCTCGGTATTCCCGACCTGGGGATCACTTCCCTCAGCGATGTCATGATTGAGATAGAGCGCATTACCAACGTGACGGACACGCCTTTGCTCGTGGATGTGGATACGGGTTTTGGCCCCTCCGCCTTTAACGTGGCGCGTACCGTTAAATCCCTGGTCAAGGCCGGGGCAGGGGCCCTGCATATAGAAGACCAGGTGGGCGCCAAGCGCTGCGGTCATCGTCCGGGAAAGGAGATTGTCTCCCTGGAAGAAATGGTGGACAGGATCAAGGCTGCCGTGGATGCCCGCACAGATGAAGAATTTGTGATCGGAGCCCGCACCGATGCGATTGCCAGCGAAGGCATGGAAAGCGCATTGGAAAGGGCCCTGGCCTATAAAGAAGCGGGGGCGGATTTCATCTTTGCCGAAGCCGTGCCGGAGATATCCCTCTATAAAAAATTCACGGCATTCACGGGTATACCTGTGCTGGCCAATATGACCGAATTTGGAGTAACCCCTTTGTATACGGTGGAAGAATTAAAGAGCGCGGGAGTAGGGCTGGTGCTCTATCCCCTGTCAGCCTTCCGGGCCGCCAATAAGGCTGCGCAAAACGTATTTAATACCATACGAAAGGAGGGCTCCCAGAAGAGCGTGGTGTATACGATGCAGACACGGATTGAATTGTACGACAGCATCGGTTATTTCGGGTACGAACAAAAATTGGATCAACTGTTTAAAAAAGCGAAACATGACAACGGATAATACGACGCCGGAAACCCCTGCGTTCAAACCCAAAAAGAGCGTGGCCCTTTCAGGGGTGACGGCGGGCAACACGGCTCTGTGTACGGTTGGAAAAAGTGGGAATGACCTGCACTACCGGGGATACGATATCCTGGACCTGGCGGAAGGCGCTACTTTCGAAGAAACGGCCTACCTGCTGATCTATGGAGTCCTGCCCAATGCGTCCCAACTCTCTGCCTACAAAACTAAACTGCAATCCCTGCGCGGATTGCCTGCCGCACTGAAGCGGGTCTTGGAGCAGATACCCCCTTCCGCGCATCCGATGGATGTACTTCGCACGGCCGCCTCCGTAATGGGCGCCCTGCAACCGGAAAAAGAAGACCATAACGAGGCGGGCGCCAGGGATATTGCGGATAAATTACTGGCCAGCTTTGGATCGGCCCTATTATACTGGTATCATTTTTCCCATAACGGGAAGGCTATTGAAGTAGAAACAGACGACGAGACGATAGGGGCGCATTTCCTGCATTTGCTGCATGGCAAAAAACCTTCGGACTCCTGGCAGAAAGCCATGCAGGTGTCCCTGAACCTGTATGCAGAGCATGAGTTCAATGCTTCGACCTTTACAGGAAGGGTAATTGCAGGTACCGGCTCGGACATCTATTCCGCCATTACCGGGGCCATCGGCGCACTCCGCGGGCCCAAGCACGGGGGCGCCAATGAAGCTGCCTTTGATATCCAGAGCCGCTATGCTTCGGTGACAGAGGCAGAAACGGATATCCGTTCCAGATTGGAAAAGAAAGAAGTCATCATCGGTTTCGGCCACCCCGTGTATACGATTTCAGACCCGCGTAATAAGGTTATTAAGGAAGTGGCCCGCCGTCTCTCCAATGAGGTTGGTGACCGGCTGCTCTTTGATATCGCGGAAAGCCTCGAAGGGCTGATGTGGGCGGAGAAGAAGATGTTCCCCAACCTGGATTGGTTTTCTGCGGTGTCCTACCACCTGATGGGCATACCCACCCTCTTCTTTACACCCTTGTTCGTGATTGCCCGCGTGACCGGATGGAGCGCCCATATCATCGAACAGCGCCAGGACGGAAAGATCATCCGCCCCAGCGCCAATTATACAGGTCCTGACAACAGGGCGTTTCTTCCACTGGAAAAAAGATAAGCAATCAACGATTCACATCCGGCTCATATCTCAAGAAAGTCCTTATATGTCCTCACACATCTCAAATGAACGCCCCCAGCCGGACCAGGTCCTGGCTGATATAGCAGACTACGTATTGAACTACGAAATCACAGGAGAATTAGCCTGGAGCACGGCGCACTATTGTCTGCTCGATACCCTGGGCTGCGGCCTGGAGGCACTGACTTATCCTGCTTGTACCAAACTGCTCGGCCCCATCGTACCAGGGACGATTGTGCCGCACGGAGCCAAGGTGCCCGGTACACCCTATCAACTGGACCCCGTACAAGCTGCCTTTAATATTGGCACCATTATCCGCTGGCTGGATTTCAACGATACCTGGCTGGCTGCCGAATGGGGACACCCTTCCGATAACCTGGGTGGTATCCTGGCTACGGCTGACTGGCTTTCCCGCACGGCGGTGGCTGCCGGCAAGCCTCCCCTTCTGATGAAGGACGTATTGGACGCCATGATCCGCGCCCATGAAATACAGGGGATACTGGCCCTTGAGAACTCGTTCAACCGCGTCGGATTGGACCACGTCCTGCTGGTGAAGGTGGCGTCTACCGCTGTCGTGGGTAAATTACTGGGACTGACCAGGGATGAACTGATCAACGCCATTTCCCTGGCCTTTGTAGACGGGCAGTCCCTGCGGACATACCGTCATGCTCCCAATACAGGTAGCCGCAAATCCTGGGCGGCGGGGGATGCGACTTCCAGGGCGGTCCGGCTGGCCCTCATCGCCCAAAGGGGGGAAATGGGATACCCTTCCGTATTAACGGCCAAGACCTGGGGCTTCTATGACGTTTCCTTCAAAGGGAATGCCTTTACCTTCCAACGTCCTTATGGGTCTTATGTCATGGAAAACGTGCTCTTCAAGATTTCCTTCCCGGCAGAGTTTCATTCCCAGACTGCGGTAGAGGCAGCGATGACATTGCACGCCCTGTTGGCCGCGAAGGGCAAAGGCGTGGAGGATATTAAACATATCCGGATCCGCACCCATGAGGCAGCCATCCGGATCATCGACAAGAAAGGACCGCTCAATAATCCTGCGGACCGGGATCATTGCATCCAGTATATGATCGCCGTTCCCCTGATCTTTGGAAGGCTGACCGCTTCTGATTATGAGAACAGCGTGGCGGCCGATCCGCGTATAGACGTATTAAGGGATAAAATGGATTGCGTGGAAGACAAACAATTTACCGCGGACTACCATGACCCCGAAAAGCGTTCTATCGCCAACGCCCTGACGGTTGAATTTACGGACGGTACCGTATGGGAAGAGGTCGTTGTGGAATACCCTATCGGTCATAAGCGCCGCCGCGCGGAGGGCATTCCGGAACTGATCAAAAAGTTCAAGGTGAACCTGGCCCGTAAATTCCCGGAAAAACAACAGGATGCCGTACTAAAACTATCCCTGGATTACCATAGGCTGGCCGGTACGGCCGTACATACGTTTGTGGATGCGATGGTGTAACTGATAGCGCCGCCGCGCCTGGCCGCGGCGCTATTCACTCCTCAAACTTTTCACCGGATTTGCCCATGCGGCCCTGAGTGCCTGCGCACTGACGGTGATCAATGCAATCACGAGGGCGCCCAGGCCTGCCCCCGCAAACACCCATGGATTGATGGAAATGCGGTACGCAAAGTCCCGCAGCCAGTGGTTCATCGCCCACCAGGCCAGGGGGGTAGCCATCACAATGGAGATACCCACGAGTATAATGAATTCTGTCGTGAGCAGGCGAACGATCCCCAGCACACCCGCCCCCAGGACCTTGCGGATGCCGATCTCCTTGGTCCTTTGCGCGGCAGAAAAGGCAGCCAGGGCAAACAGGCCCAGGCAGGCGATCCCAATGGTGAGCACCGTAAAGACTTCCAACAGGTCAGCGAGCCGGTCTTCCGACTTGAACAGGTCATTGAAGGCGTCGTCCATGAATTGATATTCGAAAGGGGTTCCGGGATCGTACCGGTCATGGACTTTACGGATGGATTCCAACAGGGTGGGGAGGTTGACGTGAGGAGGGATTTTGACGTACAGGCATCCCGGATTGGCCAGATTTTTTTCAATGGAAGTATCCTTCACAATGGCTATTGGGTTGATCTTGGTGCCCAGGTTCTCATAATTGAAATCCTTTACCACTCCTGCCACCTTGTACTTACTATCGTTCATGCTGATGGTTTGGCCTACGGGGTCCGGGGACAGGTGTAAAGCAGGGATCGCTGATTCATTGAGAACGATATTTTCGGATGAATTCAGTTCGGCAAGGTCCGCCGGCGGAAACTTCCAATGGATGCCTACCGTGGGTATAAAAGCGGCATCCGCGGTGATAATCCACAGAGGAAAGGGGTTTCCCTGGTTGATGCCATCTACAAAGCTCATATCGAAAGAGCCGTATAAGGGGAAGTGGGTGGTGGCCATTTGGCCAACACCGGGTATCACGGCGACGTCCTGTTTGAAGGCACTGTAGTGCTTGCCCATGTCCCTGGAAAAAGGGATCATCACCATATTTCCCCGGTTCAGCCCTGTATCCTTATGCCTGAAGAAATACAACTGCTGATTCATGATGATACTGCAAACAATCAACGCCACGGAAATAGTAAACTGAAGCACGGTGAAACTCTTCCGGACCAAGGCTCCTCCTCTTTGCTTGCTTCCCTTGCCTGACAGGATGGAGACGGGGCTAAAGGAAGACAGCACGATAGCCGGATAGCTCCCCGCCAGCAGGATGGTGATCACCAGTAATCCCGCAAAAAGGCCAAGGACCGTGGGTGTCATCAGGAATGAAGTGTCAATGGATAAATGGAGCAGGTTCAGGAAGCCGGGTCTGAGCAACGTGAACAATACAAAGCTGAGCGCAAAGGCGAGTACCGCATACAAACCAGATTCCACATAGAATTGAAAGGCCACTGTTTTGCGGCCTGCGCCCATGGTTTTACGAACGCCGATTTCTTTCGCCCTGGTCGTGGCCCTGGCCGTGGCGAGGCTCATGTAATTGATGAGGGCCAGGAGCAGTACAAGGGCGGCAATCAACGGAAATAACGTCAGGTATTTAATATTGGACCAGTCCCCGAAGTTCAGGCCCAGGTGTGTATCCCTGAATGCATCCAGGTGAAACTCCGGGTTGGAGAATCCAGGGTCTTCGCCGCGGGACGCCAGCATATTCATTGTCTTTTCCACACCCTGGGCCGCCCCGGGGCGGGTGAGCCTCACGTAGGTAAAGATCTCCCCGGGCCCCGCATAAGAAATAGTCAGCAAGTGCTCCATTTCTGTGATGGAAGCGATGCTGGACAAGGAAGCGATAAAGTCAAAGTCGATGCTGGAATTGGAAGGAGGATTTTTGGCTACCCCCGTAATTTCCATTGTGTAGGTATGATTATACAGGAGGAGTTTACCCACAGGGTCTTCTTCTCCGAAATATTTTTTAGCGGCTCTCTCGGACAGGACCACAGTAAATGGTTTTTGGAGGACGCTTTGGGGTGTTCCCCTGATCAATGGAAAGGAAAAGAAGGAGAAAAAGTTCCGATCGGCGAAGGCCCATTTTTTCTCAGCGAACAACCGGTCCGGAATGCCTTTGTTTTGAACGGGCACCGGTTGATCAGGTATTTTCATCCGGACGTAGCTGTCTACCCTGGGATCCACTTGTTTGACCAGTGGACCGGAAGGATAACTGAGACCCTGGAATAAAATAGGAGAGCCTCCCATGGTCAGGGAGCCATGGACCCTGAAGATCCGGTCCGCATTTTTATGGAATCGGTCGTAGCTGTGCTCATGGATCACGTACAGGAGGATAAGCATACAAACGCAAAGTCCTGCGGATAACCCCCCGATATTGATGAGGCTATACAGGGCATTTTTTCTCAAGGAACGCCAGGCAACAGAGAGATAGTTCAGGAGCATGCGGGATTGAATATCACATTCAGCGCACAATACTGTGCCGGGATGCTATCGGCTGAAAAGCAACAAATTAGAGAGCCCATAAGGGCCACGGTGTCCGCTTTTGATATAGGAAGGCGTCCGCTTTTGATACAGGTGCGTGGGAATTTTGCCCATTATTGGACGTTGAATTACCTGATTGTCAATTAATAATGAGGTTGGCCGGTGAAGAGCCTCAGGACCAAGTAGCCGGGCGAAACGCCCTTCTGGCAATATAGCCTTTCGCCCTGCTTTACCTGATCAGCACCACCGTCCCTTTCAACATGAACTTCTCTCCCGTATCGCAGGTGACCTGGAGGATGTATACATAGGCGTCCGGCGGCATTTCACGCCCATTGGACGTGCCATCCCATCCGTAGGACTCGGCATTGATAGGAATGTCCTGACGGCTATAGACGGGGCGGCCCCAACGGTCATATACCTGGAAATTATTGATGGTCTTGATCCCTTTACCCAAGGGGTAAAAGATGTCGTTGTGGCCATCGTGATTGGGTGTAAAGGCGCTGGGCACGGATACGGCGTCTTCCCTGCAGGTCAGGGCAATCGTCACATTCGCAGTGGCGGAACAGCCGTAAGCGGTCGCTACGGTGACAGTGTATGTCGTCTGACCGGTAGGATAAGCCTGGGGATTAGCGCAATCGACGCAGCTCAAGCCGTCGGGAGGAGTCCACAGGTAGGATACCACGTCGCCGCTGGCGTCGGGCCTTAAGGTCACACCTACCCCTGCAGGAGTGCTGATACCCCCCGGCAGTGCGACCGTTGGAATAGGATCTACGGTTACCTGAATGGTCGTTGTATCTGCAAAGCAGCTATACTTGTCTTTACCCACTACGGTATAAAGCGTGGACGTATCGGGGGTGGAAAGGGCGGTCCCGTTATTGATATTGCTCAATGAGCCGGTAGGATACCATTGATAAGTATCTGCTCCACCCGCTGTGAGTTGGACGCTGTTCCCCCGGCACACGAAGGTGTCGGCGGGCATGCTCAAAATAATCCGGGGTATGACAGTGATCGCAGTGGAATCGGAACGGCTGCACCCATTCTCCACACCCGTGACAACATACACGAGCGGAAGGGGAGGACTGGCCTTGGGGGCATCACTGGTATCGCTTGAAAGGCCCAGGGGCGGTGTCCAGGTGTAAGCGGGTCCGGGATTGACATTCAATTGTACGGAATCCCCCATACAGATCGTTGCATGGCGGGGCGTCAGCCCTAAGACAGGGTAAGGATTGACCGTCAGCGGATGCAGGGTGGTATCGTAACAGCCATTCAATTCCAGTACGAGGCGAACGGTGTCCTGCCCGGCGGGGAAGGACTGCAAAGGGGGCTGCTGGGCGGACGAGGTATCCGTGCCCCCGAAGCTCCATGACCAACTGATATTGCCGGTAGTGGAAGGGGTGGCGGTGTATTGCAGGGAATCTCCGGCGCAGGCGGTGAACGGACCGGTGATCGTTCCTCTTGCACTGGCCATGATGGTGACCGTATCGAAGGCGGTGACCGCGCAGCCCGGAATGGATCCCACCTGTACCTGTACAGGGTAGACGCCCGCTTGCGTAAAGTCAAATCCGGGTTGAGCGGTGGCTGCTGTGTCCGCCGGATTTCCCGTTCCGAATGTCCAATGATAAGTCAGCGCCTGGTGCAGACTGTCTGCGGCAAAGCTGACAATACTGGGATTGAACATGATCTTGGAGGAATCGCAGAATTGCAGGTTGGGCCCCAGTTGTGCATGCAGGGTATCCATGATGACCGGACTCTGTGGGTTAAAGGTCGCCTGGCATCCGGTGGAATCCGTCAGGATCAGGGCGGGTGCATAGACACCTGGCGTCGTATACGTATGGGTTAAAGTAGTATCGTTGGAACTGAGTACGGTGCCGTCCCCAAAGTCCCAGGTGTAGGCAGAAGCATAGCTGGTCGCCGCCGTCAGGGTAACCGCTGCGGGAATACAACCCACCACGGGGCTGACCGTTAATTTAGCAAAGGGGCCTTTTACGGTTAAGGTATCCCTGGTCACAATATTCGTGTTGTTGGAACCGTAGGCAGTAAGCGTCACCACATAGATCCCCGGCAGCAGGTAGGTATGGGTTGGCGTGGGGTTGATTTCAGCCGTCGCCCCATCCCCGAAATCCCAATGCAGGCTGTCCGCATTAAAAGTGGTGCTGATGAAATAGGCGACCATGGGTGGACAGTTGGTGCTGTTAATGTAAGTGGAGGTATAAGTAAAGTTGGCATTCAGGTTCTCAATGGGCACCGCTTTGACGATGGTGTCCACGCAACCCGTGCCGCCACTGCCCGAAACGATCAGCCGGACCGAATCGACCATTACGGTGGTATAGGTATGCGTGACGGAAACGGGATTGCTGGAAGTAGATCCATCGCTTTGGAAATACCACTGATAGACGGCGCCGCTGCTGCCGGTACTGCTGTTAAAGAAGGTGGCCGTCGTCCCGGGGGTAATGATGGGGGGCGTCCAGTAAAAATTGGCCTTCGTGCCCCCTACGATGATATTTTTATAAGACACGGAAGTAGTGGCGGAGCAGCCCATGGAATCGGTCACGGTCAATTGGGGGGTATATGTTCCCGGGTTCCCATAGATATGCATGACCGTATCCGCGGCCGTGCGGATGCTATTGATGGAAGTATCCCCGAAGTTCCATTGCCATTTGACAATGGGAACGCTGTCTACTGCTTGTGAGGAATCCGTAAAGATCACCGGCGACTTATAACAGGAAGGGGTGGTGACCGTGAAGCGAGGTATGGGTCCGGTGATCTTCAGGGGAATATAATTGCTGGTGTCATAGCATCCGAAATAGGAGGACTTAAGGATCGTCCGGATGGAGTCTTCCCCGGTTTTTAAGCCATTCACGTTGCCTGTATATTGTGTCTTCAGGCTGCTGGTGCTGCCTGACAAAGTGGTGCTGTCTGCATATTGCCAGGTGTTGATATTGTAATAGGTGCCGTTACCGGTGGCTACGCTTTGGTAATTGGTGTCCAGCCCTGTGATCTGAACGGGCAGGGCAGTCCCTGCACAAATGGTGGTCAACGTGGAACTGAGCTGGGGTTGTTGTTTTAATAAGACGTACACGGTAGCCGTATCGGTCAGGGTACAGGCCCCGTTGGTACAGGTCAACACCACTTTGTACATACCGGAATGGGTGTAATTGTGATACGCTGTATCGGAACTGGTGGTAAACGGTACGATGGCCGAACCGTCTCCAAAGTTCCAGGTGGATTGGGTAGCCTGTGTCGCTGAATCAATGATCGTCACCGTTCCCCTGGTGCTGTCGCAGGTATTCAATGTCTTGATATTGGGAAAAGGGGGAAGTACTTTTATGTAATTGACCCGTATGGCCGTGTCCGCGCAGCCGGGATTGGACGCGATCAGGGTAACCGTATAGGTCCCCGAATCTCCGTAAGAATGATAGACAGGATTGCCGTCGATCTCCTGAAAACCGCCTGCATCTCCGAAATTCCAGGTATAGACGCTGGCATTCCCCGTGGATTGGTTGTTGAATTGCACTGGCGTATTTCCGCAGATCAGGGTATCCGGAGCCACGAAGGCTGCGTAGGGTTTGGGATATACGACGATGGGAATGGAATTGGAAACGCCCCTGCAGCCATGGTTAGTGATAAAGGACAGGGTGATCGCGTACGTTCCGGGTGTTGAATAAGAATGGCTGGGATTAGGGAGGGTAGACGTGGTTCCGTCTCCGAAATTCCAGAGATATTGTACCAGCGTATCGGCGGATACTGCACTTAACAGCACATTGATGATCGCGCAGACGCTGTCGGATGCTAAAGGTGTTTGAATGGCCGTGATCGTGGCGGTGGGTGGCGCGATGGTCAATGGTTGGGATACGGTGCCCACGCACCCATCCGTATCTGTAACGGTCAGGGAAGGCGTCATTGTTCCATTCGCCGGATAGGTGAACGTCGGGTTTTTTGCGGTGGACGTATCTCCCGGGTTGCCTGTAAAATTCCATACCCATTTGGCCCCTGCGGAGGTGGTGTCTTTGAATGTGACCAATGCGGGAGCGCCGCATACCGAATCCAGTTGCATGACAAATCCCAGGGGCTTAATCCCTGCTTTAACGGTAACCGTTTTGGAAAGCTTCTCCAGACAACTTCCATAGGTTTCGGTCAGGGTCACGCTGTAATTCCCCGGGGCGGCAAAATCATGGGCCGCCGTTGTCCCGCTGGCGGTTCCGCCGTCACTGAATGTCCACTGCGGTGCTCCTGAGCCAGGGGGGGTGGACTGATCGGTGAACAGCGCAGGCGTATTGGAGCAAGTGATGGCCGGCAGGCTGAAAGCCGGATTAAAATCACTTACATTAATGAATTTATTTCGAACGGTGGTGCTGGAACATCCGTCGGAACTGGTGGCCACCAGCGTAACCGTATAAATTCCCTTTCCGGTGAACGTATGAGAGGGATTGGCAGCCGTGGAAGTAGTGCCATCCCCGAAGTTCCAGAGATAGGTTAACGTACCGGGCCCCGTAGTGGTATTATTGAATTGTACCGGATCGGAGGCATTACAGACGGTCGTGGAGTCCGCTGTGAAATTGGCCGAAACCGGTGGATATACGTTGACGACGTTGTTTAATGTCAGGCTGCTTGTACAACCGAAATTGTTGGTCACAGTCAATCCCGGAGAATAGGTTTGAGCAAAATCGTAGACATTACTCACCTGCGACTGGGTGGTGCTGTTTGTATTCCCATCCCCGAAATCCCAGAAGTAATTGGTGATGGTCCCCGCTCCGGCCGTAGACGTGCTGGTAAAAGTAGTGCTCAACGGGAGACAGCCCTGGGCATTGCTATAGGTAAAACTAACGGTTGGCTTAGGGTAAACAATGATGGTGACGCTTTTGGAAGAAGATACTCCTCCGTCCGTTACCGTTAGTGTGGCCGTGTACGACTGAGGTGTGGAATAGACGGCAGATACGGTGGGACTGAAACTGGTGGGTCCCACTCCATTTCCATTCCCAAAAGTCCATGTATAAGTGGCTGAAGGAGAAGCGCCTGTAGTCGAATTACTGAAGGTGACGGCGAGGGGGGAACACCCCCCGGTATTATTAACCGTAAAATTGGCTGTAAGCTGCGCTTTCAGCGTACTACTGCTTAGCAACA
>Ga0302310_10000943_pt1 | contig 25565 bp, 21 predicted proteins | sample III_Palsa_N1_2_FD_200451 | JGI IMG/M metagenome (GOLD analysis project Ga0302310, IMG submission 200451) | Peat permafrost microbial communities from Stordalen Mire near Abisko, Sweden - III_Palsa_N1_2 | ecosystem: Environmental > Terrestrial > Soil > Palsa > Peat permafrost | place: Sweden...
ACGCTCGCCGCACCTGCCCCGTCCGGGCGAAACGATCAGCGGCCATGAGTTCTCGCAGGTCTCCGGCGGCAAGGGCGCCAACCAGGCGGTTGCCGCTGCACGTATCGGGGGCCGGGTGGCCATGGCCGGATGCGTGGGCGGCGACGCCAACGGCTCATTGCGGCTGGCAGATCTGGAAGTGGAAGGGATTGATTGCAGCGCGGTCGAAACCGATCCGTCAGTGCCGACCGGCGTGGCGATCGTCACCGTAGCGGACGACGGCCAGAACACGATCGTGGTGGTAGCCGGCAGCAACGGCCAGGTTACCCCCGAGATGGTCAAGCGCCATGAGGCGGTGATCAAAGCCGCCGACGTGGTGGTGTGTCAACTCGAGACCCCTTGGGATTCGGTCTATGCCACGCTTGTCACCGCTCGGAGATTCGGCAAGCTGACCGTATTGAATCCAGCGCCGGCTACCGGTCCGCTGCCGCCCGAGTGGCTGCCGTTGGTCGACTATCTGGTTCCGAACGAAGTCGAGGCCGCAATCCTTGCCGGGTTGCCGGTCGAATCTCAAAGCGGTGCGCGCCGGGCGGCGAAAGAACTTCAGCGAGCAGGAGCGCGTAACGTGATCGTGACGCTTGGATCGCAAGGCGCCTATCTGCTGCCCGAAGCAGGAGAAGGCACGCACTTCCCCGCACCCAAGGTGGACGCGGTGGACACGACTGCTGCCGGCGATACCTTCATCGGCGTCTTCGCCGCACAGTTGGCCGCGCGCCAACCCATAGAAGCTGCGATCAGCCTTGCGCAGAGAGCCGCCGCCATTTCCGTTACACGCGCCGGCGCACAACCCTCCATCCCGACTCGCCAGGAAGTCGACAGCGCGCCCTAGCCCTCGCTGTTCCGGGGCGCCTCGAGCGTCCCGGGTTCTCGATTTAGTTACTCGATTTAGATTAAAGCGTCGAAACCGTGCTGCCCCGTTGCAGGGGCCGGTCACGTCATCGTCAAGCTGCTGCATGGTTTCCTGTGGCAGTTGTTTTTCATCATCCAACCAAACTCGAATGGGAAAAGCAATGAACTCAAGATCCGCGTTTGTCCTGGTGGCTTCCGTGTTTTTGACGGCTTGCGGTGGAAACGGAAATTCGAACTCCGGGCCTTTGGCGAATGCGCCAAAGGTCATCATGGATTCGGACTTTAATACGATGGGCGATGATGGCCAGCTTTTTGCAATGACCACGCAATTAATGGCGCAAGGGAAAGTCAATTTACTCGGCCTGACCGTAGTAACCGGCAATGACTGGCTATTGCAGGAACAATCGGACGCGCTGAAAGCGGTGGAACGGATGGGCGTGCAGAACACCGTAGGCGTCTACGCCGGCGCGGATTACCCGCTGCAATATGATGTCGCGAGTATCCGCGCCCAGCAAGCCGCCAACCCTAACGGTTATTTCGGCGCATGGAGCCGCCCTGAACCCACGCAGGCTTCGCAACTCATCGCCCCGCCGGACGGCTTTGCCACAAGCACGAAACTGCAAGCGGAAAACGCGTCCGATTTCATGATCGACACGATCAAGCGTTATCCGAATCAGGTCACTATTCTGGAAGTCGGGCCGCCGACGAATCTCGCGCTCGCGCTGCAAAAAGCGCCGGAAATCGCGCCGCTTATCAAGCAGATTGTTTATATGGGCGGCGCGATGGCCGTGCCGGGCAATGCAAATGCCGTGGGCGAGCTGAACTGGTGGTTTGATCCACTAGCCGTGCGTACGGTGCTGCAAACCACGATTCCTCAAACCGTGATTCCGCTGGATGTCACTAACACCGTGCCGCTGACGGAAAGCGTCTACGACCAGATCGCCAACAATCCGAGCAAGCAGACCGCCGTCACCAAGATTTATGCGACGACCAATGCCAATGCCTTCAGCACCAACACGGACATCTACGACACGCTGACCATCGCCTATTTTCTCGATCCGACCTACGCGACGCAGACAAAGAGCGCGTACCTGGATATCGACACGACCAGCGGCGAAGATCAGGGTCATGTGATGGTCTATCCGGATCAACCGGCCGCCGGTGCTTCGCCGCAGAAAATCACCTATGTCACTCAGTTCGATAACAACCGGTTCTTCAGTCTGTATATCGATCTGTTGACGCGACCGGTTCCCGTGACCCTCCCTTAATCCAAACTCAGCCGCGCGCAATGCTAGCGACGGGCCAAGGCGACCGGGACCTAGTGCGCGTGTTCGGGCTGCCGGATCGCATGCGGTAAGCGCGAGGTCTTATAGGCTTTGCGAAGGTACGCGCACAACGGCTTTTCAATCGACAGGAAACTGAAGATCGACACGGCCGTTAGCACCAGCAAAAACCCCAAGAATGGCGCGGGAGCGGTGGCGACGCTCGGGAACAGCATCTTTGCATATCTGAAAAGCGGCACATGCAGGATGTAGAACGCGAAACTCGCCTCGCCAAGCAACACCATAGGCTTGCTTCCAAGCCAGCCGCTAAGCGCCCCTCTAGCGCGTGCCAGGCAATAGAGAAGCACGATAAAGGCGGGGAACAGCAACGCCTTGGCCAGCACGTGATCTGCCAGCACGATGACCACAACTGCGGCAGTCAAAGCCGCGAAAGCGGCCAGGTCGAAGATCAAAGACTTGGCCATACCCTCGCTCAGATAAAGACGCGCCATGCATATCCCGGCGATAAACTCGCCTATCCGAAGCACCGGCACAAAGTTGACCAGTTCTCGCAGCCAATACGCCTGTCCCAATGACGATGGCAGCAACGAAAGCGTCAACGTCGGGATAACGGAAAATAACCAGCACGCCCCGATCAAACTCAACAGCACGCCAACGCTGCGATTTTTCAGGAAGGCAAACAGGAAGGGAAACGACGCATAGAAGACCGCTTCCGCGGAGAGCGACCATCCGGGCGTATTCCAGGCGTTCGCGGTGGCGGGCGTCCAGGCTTGCAACAGCACTAGCGAAATCACTCCGTAAAACGCAAGCCGCGCATAAAGACCGGCCGAGTGTCCGTGCAAGGCAGCAAGGTTTGAATAGACCAGCGGTGCAAACACAATCCAGCCCAATAAATAGATCGGGTAGATTTTCGCGAACCGGGAAAAATAGAACTGTCGTACGGCAGGCGCCTCTGCCCCGCTCATTTCCGGATGCGTGTAGGTGAGGATAAATCCGGAAAGAATGAAGAACAATTCAACGGGACAGCGCAACACTCAACGCTGCAAGGAAGCGAACGCCGGTTAACGCGGGAATGACTGGCCTTCTTGCAACTATTGTCATCGATCATTGGGTTCGCCGCGTGCCCCAGCTCGCCTGGCGACCTTATGGTGCACGTTAAAAAAATGGAAAATTAATGCGGAATGGCGGATATTCGGGAAAATAAAGCGTTCTCATGGATAGCGCGGGTTGCGTCGGAGCATCGCGATTAGCGCTCATGTAAAGAGGGCCGGAGACTAAACCGGACCCATGACGTGCTGTCTTTGTCGTCAGGCACGCTTACCCGCTCAGACGTTGACCGGGTAGCGAGCAAATCTCCGACCGCTAGAAACTGTGCCGCAATCCGGCCATGACACCGAGTTGCCCAGCGCCCGCTGCAGGCGTCGTACCACCGCCACCCTGACTCACCGTGTAGGCCGCTTTCGCGCTGTTCGCCAGATACGCTCCCTGCAAATACACAGCCGTGCTCTTCGACAAGAAATAGGTCGTGCGCAGCACTTCGATCGTGCCCCGCGTGTCGTCCTGGTGGTTGACGATCCGGTAGATACCGCCATCCACCAGGAACGCGGGCGTAACCGGATACGCGGCCGTCAGGTAAAACTGATCCGACCTCACGTCGGGCGAGGCAGCCGAAACGGTCTCCACCCTTCGCCCAAGCCAGCCGCCCCCGATCTTCAATTTCCCGATCGCGCCGTAGCCGTTCAACTGCATGCGGATATCTTTGTCGCCTGGGTTGGTCAACGCAAACGTAGGCGTGCCGTCGAACAGGTTCGCCGATGCGCCCGGGCCACCGCGTTGTTCGTCGTAGGCTGCCGCAGCGCCGAAACCACTCCAGTCATAACGAAGCATGGCCGACCACTCGCGGCAGGTTTGAGGACTGCCCGGGACCGAACCAACGCACGTGCCCTGCCCCGGTGAGTTCCCGGTGCCGGCCGAATCACGGCCGAAGGAATAGGTTGCGCCCGCCGTCAAGCCGCCGAAGGTTCCCTTATACGCAACCGTGTTGTCGCTGCGGGCGCTGGGCAGATACTGATCGAAGGAACCCGTGCCGCCGTAGATGTCCGGGCCAAGCAGATCAGAGTCGAGGATGGCCCAGTACGTCATGGTGTACTGACGGCCGAACGTCAGGCTGCCATACGGTCCCTTCAAACCAACGTATGCTTGCCGCCCGAAAAGGCGGCCACCCTGGTTCAGCGTCCCGGCTTTGGTATTGAAACCGCTTTCCAACGTGAAGATGGTCGACCAGCCGCCGCCGAGATCCTCGGTGCCGCGTATGCCCCACCGCGATGGCAGTTCACCTGTCACGCCCGGCATCCGTACCACACTGTTGCCCGATGCATCGGCATGCGTTACATACTCGACGCCTGTGTCGATAATCCCGTAAAGCGTCACATTGCTTTGCGCAAACGACGGCGCCGCGCTGATGCCGAGCAACGCTCCCAATAATGCGATTTTGTATTTCATGGTCTCCGAGTCCCCTGACCTGCACTTTGAAATGCAGGTTGAAAATTTCTTGTTCCGACAGCAGTCAAGCGTGTTGCGCGCTCGACCCTCCTGGTTTCAATCGATCCGCTTTTAAACTCACTCTTATTATTTGATAGGTATGCTAAATTACTAATATTCAATTGAATTCGAATCCCGCTTGAGTGACCTGGTTAAGCCAGAAGCGTGTGGGGATGAGGATCGCTCAGCCCCGCATTAGAGGATCCGATGCAAGTACGTCCCGCGTTCTATCGGATCGCGCTCGGTATATGTCGACGCACAAGCGCAAGCGCGATCATCACAACTGTCATTGCCGCGCCCAGCATCAGCAGGTACGACGATGCACCGCCTGCCGTAATGACCGCAGCACCGGCGAACGCGCTGACAATTGCGCCTATCCGCCCGAATGCCAGCGCCGACGCCGTTCCGGTCGCACGCACTCGCGTCGGGTAGACATAGGCGCAAAGCGCATACATGGTGGACTGCACTGCATTGACGAACAGGCCGTGTGTGAAAAGCCCGAACATCAGCACGCTCACATGCCGGGAAACATCGACTGTCAGCAGTAGCCATGCGCTGGCAGCCGCTCCTGAGCAACAAATGATCAACGGCCAGCGCGAACCGAATCGTGCGATGGTGACCGCACATGCCAACGCCCCGATCGCACCACCCAGGTTGTAGGCCGTCAGCCCGTAGCCGGCAAACTGCACCGACAACCCTTCGTTGGTCAGCATGGTCGGCAACCAGCTAAACGCAGCGTAGACAGCCAGCAAGCACATGAAGAACGCGCACCAGATTGCCACGGTGTCCAACGCGCGGCCGTCCTTGAAAAGCGCGGTAAAGCCTACGTGCTTCTCGGAATCGCGCTCCCGAATGTCGGTGAAGCTTGCATCTTTCGCGACAGGGCGCGACATGCGGCCCAGCAGCGCCACCAATTCGCCCCAACGGTGCGGACGACGTGAAAGGAAGCGTGGAGACTCAGGCAGCGCGAACAGCAGTAACACCGCCAACACCAGCGGCAGCACGCCGCCCGTGAGAAATAACGCGCGCCAGCCATAAGCCGGCAGGATCACGCTGGCGAACAGTCCGGCCACCATGCCACCCAGAGGCACGCATAGAATCGTGACAGTGACCGCCACGGTGCGCAAGCGCGCGGGCGTATATTCCGCCGTCAACGTGGTGGAGGTCGGCAACGCCCCGCCTATTCCCAGCCCGGCGATGAACCGCAGTCCAGCAATCACCGCAAGGTTCGGGGCAAGGCTGATCGCGCAGGTCGCCGCGCCGAATACCAGCACACTGCCGATCACAGCCCAGCGCCGGCCGAAACGATCCGCGAACAAACCGGCGCAGGCGCTGCCTATTCCCATGCCGATCAGTCCCGCCGCAACTACCGGGGCAAATGCATTGCGGGCTATACCCCACTCCTTGATCAGCACGGGAATGGCGAAGCCGATCAACTGGCTGTCAAAACCATCGACAATGATCGACAGCGCTGCCAGCAGGACAATGAGCTTCTGGAATGTGGTGAATGGGCCGTCATCGAGCACGCTTCCAATGTCCACGGTCTTGCTCGTGTCCTGCAGTTCCATCGTCTGATCATGTTCCGTCTGCGCGGACCCGGTGAACACAGCGGGAGGTACGTAGCTGGGCATGGGACTGTCTCCTGTTTTGCGCGGGTACTACCCACACATCTTTATTTTCTTGAGCGAATTATGTGAGCGAGCTTCGCCCTTTTAATATTGCCAATTGGCGTAAAAGTCATGACCTTTCTGCATGACCTTCTCGACCTGCTGCTTTCACGGCATCCGCAACCGCTTTCTGTGCAAGAGTTTTTGTGAGGAAAGCTTAATACTCTTGACTGTTCCGGTCGACGCACCGGCGCGCTAGGCGTCTCTCCATCAGAACGGATAATGACGAGGCGTAGTCTGCACGGTGATCCAGCGCAAATCCGTAAATTCCGCGATGCCTGCCCTGCCGCCAAAGTGACCGAATCCGCTGCCCTTGACGCCACCAAAAGGCATCTGCGCCTCGTCGTGTACCGTCGGGCCGTTGATGTGGCAGATGCCCGATTCAATGCGCCTGGTAACATTCATTGCGCGCGCGATGTCCCGGCTGAACACCGCTGAAGACAAACCAAATTCGTTGTCGTTGGCGCAGGCAATGGCCTCTTCGTCGCCGTCCACGCGCACGATTCCTTTGACCGGTCCAAACGATTCGTCGTGGTAAATACGCATGTCCGCGCTGACGTTGTCCAACAACGTGGCCGGCATCAGCGTGCTGTCGGCCTTGCCGCCGCACGCGAGCGTTGCGCCTTTCGCGAGTGCATCGTCGATCAACGCATTGCATCGCGCGACGGTACTCATGTCGACAACCGAGCCGAGCACGACCGGTCCGTTGCGCGGATCGCCCAGCGGCAGTTTGACCGCCCGGGCGGCGAACCGCGTGACGAACGCGTCTGCTACCTTGCGATCCACCACGATGCGCTCCGTCGACATGCAAATTTGCCCCGAGTTGGCGAACGCACCGAACACTGCTGCATCGACTGCGGCGTCAAGATCTGCATCGTCCAGAACGAGCAGCGGCGCCTTGCCGCCAAGCTCCAGGACCGCTGGCTTGAGGTACTTCGCGCAGCTTGCAGCAATGACCTTGCCGACCCGGGTCGAACCCGTGAAGTTGACGCGCCGCACCTTGGGATGAGCAATCATCGCTTCGACAATCGGGCCCGCATCCGCTGGTGCATTCGTCACGAAGTTCACTACGCCTGGGGGTAACCCTGCCTCCTGCAAGGCGTCGATGATCAGGCCGTGCGTTGCCGGACATATCTCAGAGCCTTTCAGGACGACCGTGTTGCCGCACGCGAGCGGCAGTGCGATAGCACGAACCGCAAGGATCACCGGCGCGTTCCACGGCGCGATCCCGAGCACGACACCCGCCGGTTGCCGTATGCCCATTGCCAGGCTGCCGGGTACATCGGATGGAATCACTTCGCCAGCGATCTGCGTGGTGAGCGCCGCTGCCTCCATGAGTCCGGAGGCCGCCAGATGCACGTTGAAACCGGCCCAGATCGCCGACGCCCCGGTCTCCGCCGCCATGGCGGATACAAAGGTGGCGTGCTTGTCTTCGAGGACTTGCGCGGCACGCATCAACAGTGAGCGTCGCTCGCCCGGCCCCGTAGCAGACCACGCGGGAACCGCGCTGGCTGCGGCATCCACTGCGGCGATCGCGTCAGCCACCGATGCGGCCGGTGCACGCGTGGCGACCTCGCCGTCCAATGGATTCCTGCGCTCGAAGGTCGCGCCGCTGGCCGCTTGTACTGCCTCGCCGTTGATCAACATGGCAATGGTTTTCATCGTCTGTCTCCTGATGATTTTTATGTGAGCGATGCTCAACGCGCCACGCGCTAAGCCACGATGGTTTCTACCAGCATCGGCCCGGCGGTGTGCAAGGCTTCGTTCAGTACGTCTTTCAAGCGGGCGGCCTCCCTGACCGCAACGCCGCGACAACCCATGCCGGCAGCAAGCGTCACGAAATCCAGACCCGGAAGGTCGGTTCCCTGCACCGGATCGGCCGGTCCGAAACCAAACACCGGCGCGAAGTCCTGCAATGCCGCATATCGGGAGTTGTTAAGGATGACGAATGTAATAGGCAGATTGAGCTGTACAGCGCTCCATATAGCCTGAATCGAGTACATGCTGGAACCATCGCCAATTAGCGCGATTACCCGGGTGCCCGGCTTGGCGAGCGCGACGCCCACTGCTGCGGGCATGCCGTATCCAAGGCCGCCGCTCTCCATGGTCAGGAACGTACCGCTACGGGTGAACGGCAAGTATTCCTGCATGACCGGCCGGGCGCTCGGCGCTTCTTCAACCACCACGTCAGCCGGGTTGCGTATTTCGGCAAGCGTTTGCAGCACGAACGCCACCGACATCAGCGATGAAGCCTCGGCGCGCGGAGGCGCGTGGCGAGCGGCCGGCAGTGGACGCGTCGTGGGCGCGGAGCGCGCCAGCAAGTCCGCGACGCCCAGCCGGATGTTCCCGACCGTTGCCGTGCCGGTTGGGGTCCAGGCGGCCACGGCGGGGTCATCGATAAGCTGGAATAACCGCGCGCCCGGGGGAACGTGCGGACCGCTACCTTCCACGTGGTAAGTGAAAGCGGGAGCACCGAGCACAAAGATGAGATCATGGCCGCCCAGTATCTCGACGATCTTCTCGCGCATGGCGGGAAGGAAACCGGCGAACAGCCGGTGATCCTCCGGAAAGCTGCAGCGTCCCGACATGGGCGCGACGAAAACGCGTGCCTGATGACGTTCTGCCAAGCGCACCACTTCGTCGACAGCGCCCGCGCGGTCCACGCCGCCACCAACGACAAACGCAGGCCGCGCGCATAGATCGAGCGCGTCACCCATGCGCGCCAGCATGACCGGATCGGGCCGCGTCACCGTGCTGACGTCGCTCACCGGCACATAGTCCGCCGGCTGATCCCAATCGTCAGCAGGAATGGAGACGAACACGGGCCCGCGCGGCTCCTGCATGGCTATGTGATAGGCGCGCGCAATTGCCAGCGGTACATCTGCCGCGCGCGCTGGTTCAATGCTCCATTTCACGTAAGGCTTGGGCAACTCGGTGGCGTGCGTCGACGCGAGGAACGGGTCGAATGGAAGGATCGAACGGGCTTGTTGTCCAGCGGTCACGACAATCGGCGTGCGGTTACGAAATGCGGTGAAAATGTTGCCCATCGCGTTGCCGACACCCGCTGCCGAGTGCAGGTTCACCAGCGAGGCGTTACCCGTTGCCTGCGCATAACCGTCGGCCATTCCGACCACGACGGCTTCCTGAAGCCCGAGAATGTAGCGGAAATCGGCGGGGAAATCGCGGAACATCGGCAACTCGGTTGACCCCGGATTTGCGAATACCGACGTCATACCCACGCGTCGCATGAAATCGATCACAGCGTCGCGGACCGTGATGCGCGCGGGTTGATCGCGACCTGAAATAGCCTGCTGCGGGGTGCTGCCTGTCATGCAATTGCCTCCTGAAAATCCAGCGAGTGAGCGCTTTATCGGTTACATGATTATCCAAGCCAGCGCACATCATGAATATTGCCTTTTTAAGATAAAGGCATTACTTTTGCGCATGACTTTGAAACATCATTCCCATGGCGCCCCAAAGCCAACGGGGCAGCGAACCGACATGGGCGACGCAAGCAGCGCGATGCTATGGGGTAGACCCAGACTTCGAGCAAGCCGGGATAACAGGTTATTTACTGTATCCGTCATTTACAGTGATTTAATTGTATTTGCTTAATACAGCATATATACTGTTTTTGTCATTTACAACCTACATCCTGTCCAGCTCACCGGAGCTCACCCGTGGACTATCCCGTCAAAACCACCCTTCAACTGCGACCGCTCCTTGTCGGTTTCCGCAAGGCCGCCGGGCTCACGCAAGCCCAGATCGCGAGCCATTTGGGGGTCACCCAGCAGACCTACGCCCAACTCGAGGCAAAGCCCGAATCCGCGAGCATGGATCGGCTATTCCACGTTTTGAAGGTGCTCAAGGTCGATATCGTCCTGACCCAGACGTCGAGCTCGGCCAATCTCAAGGTCCGCATACCCGGACGTACACGAACCGTGCGAACCGTGCGAACCGTGGAGTCGCCGGTCCCGGCGAAGCAGAGCCCGACAAAAAAGCGCGCGACTACCGCGGCATCGAAGACGGCGGTCACTCGGAAGGCCGCCGTCGTCAAACCGGCAAGCGGTAGCGCGCAAGGAGCGCCGAAGCCGGTCACACGGAAGCGAGTGGCGCCAATGGGTGCTGCCGTCAAGAAGCGGGAGGACTGGTAACAATGGGCCGCCGCGCACATGCAAAAAGTCTGAACCTCTGGATGAATGGGTTGCCAGTCGGTACTTGGGAGACCACCCGGGATGGAGAGAAGCTCACCTACTTCGAAGAATGGCTAGCCGACGAACAGGGACGTCCCCTTTCGCTCTCGCTGCCTTTTACGGCCGGCAACCAGCCCTATCGGGGTAAAGTAGTCTCGGACTATTTCGATAACCTGTTGCCAGACAGCAAGACTATCCGCGAACGTATCGCGGGCCGCTACAAAACCGGCGGCACGTCGCCTTTCGAGTTGCTGACCAAGCTGGGGCGAGACTGCGTAGGCGCCATCCAGATGCTGCCGCCGGACGAAATTCCGGTAGATCTCGAGCAGATCAACGGCCGTCCCCTCGACGAGGCCGAAATCGCGCAGCTATTGCGGGAAATAACGGCCCCGCCTGTGTTGGGCCAGCATGAGCCCTTCGACGACCTACGTCTGTCCATCGCCGGCGCGCAGGAGAAGACCGCGCTTCTGTGGCACGACGACCAGTGGGTCATCCCTGAAGGCAGCACTCCGACCACGCATATCATGAAGCTACCTCTCGGGCTGGTCGGAAACATGCGCGCCGACATGCGCACGTCGGTAGAGAACGAATGGCTGTGCTCGCAAATCGTCGCAGCGTATGGTTTGCCCATCGCAGGCTGCACTATTGCAACTTTCGAGGAACAGAAAGTACTCGTCGTTGAGCGATTCGATCGCAGGTACGCGAGCAACGGTTCGTGGATCCTCCGGCTTCCTCAGGAGGATATGTGCCAGGCAACCGGGACGCCCGCTTCGGCCAAATATGAGTCAGATGGTGGACCGGGAATCCAGGAAGTCATGGACGTGCTCGCCGGTTCAGAACGGTCCACTATCGATCAGCGCAATTTCTTTATGACGCAGATCGTCTTCTGGTTGCTCGCGGCCACTGATGGGCATGCAAAGAATTTCAGCATCGCACACCTGAAGTCCAACCGCTACGAGGCCACTCCGATCTATGATGTTCTCTCGGCGCACCCGATCATTGGAAACGGGAAAAACCTGTTTTCTGCGCGTCGGGTGAGATTAGCAATGGCGGTGCGCGGTAAGAACACGCACTACCTGATCAATGATATCCGGCGTCGCCACTGGATTGCGCAGGGACAACAAGTGACGCTTGCCCCAGCTGACGTCGAGGAAATGATCACTACCCTGATCGACATGACCGAGGGTATCGTCGCGGAGGTTGAGGCGCTGTTGCCGGCCGCGTTTCCGAAGGACGTGTCAGACAAGATCTTCGAGGGTATGAGGCGACAAAGCGCAAAGCTCGCCGCCCAGTAGACCGGTTGAAGGACAGGTTCGCCGAACAATATCCTAGTCGGGCACCTCCGCCAAGGTCAAGACGGCATTTCGGTATACCTGCAATTCGTCGCGAGTACGTATCCCTGATCATCACAAACCGCTACATTTTGACGGACACCGCGATCGTTAACGGTTATTTTAGTATTTACCGATTAGGATGACGAAATGGATACGCTTTGTGTGGTTGTTCGGAGGAAATGGGCTGTAGCACCAGACGTTGTCGGCCTGGAATTAGTCGCTGAGACTCGAGCCAAGCTCCCCGCATTCACGGCAGGCGCTTACATTGACGTGCACATCCCTCAGCCCAAATATGCTCAAAGCGTCGTTCGTCAGTATTCGCTTTGCAACGGTCCAACAGACAGGGATGCCTACGTATTGGGCATCAAGGAAGATAGCCGATCTCGCGGAGGGTCAGCCAGTATTCATCGAGACGTTCTTGAAGGAGACAAACTTTTCATAGGGCAGCCTCGCAACAATTTTCAATTGTCCGACTCTTCGCAGAAGGCGCTCCTGTTCGCGGCCGGTATTGGAATCACGCCGTTGCTCGCGATGGCTCAAGAGCTGGCATTCAATCAGCGCCCTTTTGATTTGCATTATTTCGCGCGATCGACGGAGTTTGCTGCGTTTCAGGATCGCTTGAGCAACATGGAACACAGCGGAAACGTCCACTATCACTATGGGCTCACGCCTGAGGCAACCGAACGTGCGGTCGGCTATGCCGTCGAAGCGGTTCCATCGAATACCCACGCCTACTGTTGCGGGCCGACGGCCTTTATGGATGTTGTCGTCGCCCACGCGCGACAATGGATATACCCTGGCAACATCCATTTAGAGTATTTCTAGCCGGCCCCGGCAACGTCGCGTCCGCGCGACGTTCGGAATTCGTTGCCCAAAAAGCAGCTCTGATGCGGCGATCAGTTTTGTGGGTGAGCGACATGAGCGTCGCCGTGGTTGGCGCGCGCATTGAAGCGCTGCTCGAGCAACTGCACAAACCACGAAGCCAATACGAAAGGCGCGGTCAACGCCGGTATGCCGGCTGCGGACGCAGCAAGCTCGATTAGCAAGGTCAAAACAATGGCTGAAAGCGCCGCTTTGACACCAAACCGGCAAGTCGCAAGCGCCGCTAGTGCCGGATTAAAGCCGCATGCACCGCTCTGCAGCACGCTAGCGGATGCGCCGAAAGCTGTACATAGAGCAAGTCCGAGCGCGCTACCACCAAGGGCCCATGCAGCGCGCGATGGCTTGGCCACCAGGAGGCCGACGAGAATCAAAGCCCCCGCGGCAGGCCCCGCAGCAAAAGTGATTGGTGCCAGGCCCGCGACAATCCCTTCGAGGCAGGGCCGAAGGTATGCGGGAGCCACGCTAAAAAGCAAACCAACACCGCTATCCGCGCTTGCCGCGGCATTACCTCTCGCTGCAGCAGTTGTGAAGGATTGGTCGGCAAATATTGGTAGCCAAGCCCATGTCACAAGCACCGCGGGACTCGAATAGGCCGCGAGATTCCAACGGCTGAGCGCCCGCGTGAGCCTGCCCGACAAACCGGTGGCCAACACCGCTGCGAGGATTGCGACAGCCGTCGCACGCGAGTCGTCATGGATGAAAGTAAACGCAGCAAGTGCCGCGAGCCCGCCATTGAAGCCATGCAAGTCATTGCGCGTTGCCGGCGAACCATGGTCATCGAAGATGTGCGCGAGCACATTGCCCGTCAGCGTCCCTATGAGCAAGGCGCATGCAAGACGGGGGTTGAAGCACAACAAAGCAACGACGAGGATCCACCCGGTCGCGGCGTTTCTCTGCAGCACGATTTGGCCCATGCTTCGCGCGAAGCTGCGGATCTGCATCGTAGCTTCGGTATCGACTCTGATTGCAATTGGCATAGTGAGCGCAGACAGCTGGCGGTGATAGAAGCGGATGGGCCGGCTCATGTCTCGGTGCTCGCGTTGGTTTTTGCCGGCTTACACCGCCGCTTCCGAGGCTTTCGCGACTTTTGCGACTTTCGCGACTTTTGCGCGCCGGTCCGAACAAGGCTGCTGTGACGGTTCGAAACGTATCATCGTCAATATTTCCAATCCATAGCGAGAAAGGCATGCACGATATATGGTCGCGGCGATAAGTCACGCTCGTTGCGGTGATCAAGCGCTTAGTCACGGGTAGGCAAAACAGTTCCTCGGTGCTTGCAGATCAAACGCACACAGGTATACGGCCGGCGTCGATGAACCGTATTCGACCGCAACGCTGCCGCGCCTGGTCACCTCACGTTGTCATGAACGTGACAATCGTCGTCGCCGCAATATCCACAGATCCGCACGACCTTTAGCGTATGTCTGCTCAATTGGCACCGTCGATCTTCCCAAGAGATCACGATACGTACCTTTCGATTTTCCGACGAACATCTAGCACAATGTCAAATCGATGCGTTTTCAGTCGATTTTCGCTAACAATGAGAGATCGGGCGGAATGCCGGCTATTGCATCGCGCTCCGTGTCACCGGTAGACCTCGCTCACCGGCACGCATTTCCGTTTGAGCTTTATTGTTAAGCGACATCGCATTGATTTGCTTTCCTTTTCGCCACCCGCTCCCGAGCAATCATGACCTTTAGTCTTCAGCAACTTCATGCGTTCACGACAATTGTCGAAAGCAGCAGCCTCGGTCGCGCGGCAGAGGTCCTCCATGTGACGCAGCCGGCTCTGAGCCGGACGATCAAGCGACTGGAGGAAGAACTCGGCGCCCCTCTGTTCGAACGCCATTCAAAAGGAATGCAACTGACCGCGATCGGCGAGGCCCTGTTGCCGCACGCAACCCTGCTGCTGCATGAAGCCGACAATGCACGCGAGGAGATCGACGCGATCCGCGGCCTCGCGAAAGGCACGATCCGGGTAGGGGCAGTGGCGAGCATTGCAACCCTCGTGTTGCCCTTGGCGGTCAGCGGCGTGCTCGCTCGTTGGCCGAACTTGCGCGTGCAGATCATTGAGGGCGTGTGGGACCGGCTCGCCGACAGCTTGCTCAAGCAGGAGATCGACCTCGCGCTCAGCATGGCAGTGCCCGATACGGACGAGATTACAGCCATATCCGATTGTTGCTGGGAGGATACGAGCTACGTGGTTGCTGCGCTCGATCATCCGCTGCGTGCCAAAACGGCGCTATGCCTGGCCGATACGCTTGAGCAGCAGTGGTGCGTCCCGCCGCGCGGCACAGGCCCGTTCGAGCACATGCAACGGGTGTTCGCCGAACATGCGCTCCCTATGCCGGAGATTGCGGTCGAGACGCGCTCAATCACCGTTCTGAAGAGTCTTGTCACGCGTGCGGGATTTTTGAGCTGGATGGCCGCACCGATGTACGACACCGAAAGCGCGGCCGGCGTGTTCGATACCCTGCCCATTCCAGGGCTCGTCGCGCGTCGCACGCTAACGGCCTTCCGACGCCGCCAGGGCATTCTGCCGCGACCTGCCCTCATGCTGCTGGAGCAACTGCGGCAGTTGACCGCGACCGCTGCATGAGCGCTGCAATCGTGCTGGATGCCACAGGTTGGTTCGTGTTCCCCGGCACCCCGCAACTTGATAAAATTTCCACACGGTTTCGCCAACAACGGCAGCAACATCATCTTGGGGAGGGACGAATCATCATGGATCAGATCCTCGCTATTCGACCTTTCGTACCTGCGAAAGACTTCGACGCTTCGAAGCGTTTCTACCAGGCGTTAGGATTTACGCTGACCCACGAGGACGAAAGCATTGCGATATTAAAGCTGGGCAGTTTCAGCTTCATTCTCCAGAATTTCTACGTGAAGGAATTTGCCGAGAACTGCATGATTCAACTTCTCGTCCGGGATGTGGATTCGTGGTGGCAGAAAACGAACCCCGGCGAGCTTGTCCAACAGTTTTCTGTCAATGCCCCTCGCGAGCCGGCGCTGCAAAGCTGGGGCATGAAAGTCGGGTTCATCTTCGATCCTTCCGGCGTGCTTTGGCACGTGGCTGAAGTACCGTTCTGAACCCGCAGGGTTTGATCCCAGATCATTAACCCTTGATTCGGTCAGGCGTCATCCAGCCCTCGCCCACGCCGATCTGCGCAACCTGCTTCGCGACGGAATCGGCCAGGCGCTTCGCATCTGCCGACACCCCGGCATGTTTGGTCTCGGACACAGCATGCAGACCCACGCCTGCCGCAGCCGATGTCCCAACATGTCCGGCAGCAGCACCAATACCTGCTGTTTCCACCACGCCAGGCGCCTTGCCGCTGTCCGCCTTGGCATCGAAACTCTGCACAAGCCTCGGCATTTCGCCCGCCGGTTGATACACGACCTGCACCGACGTGCCGACCTGGCTTTTCCCCGCGCCCAGACCGACCAGCATTCGACGGCGGCGATTCCCAGCGTCGATCGTCTCGAAGCTGCCCTGTACGATCAGGACGTTCCGGTCCGTGGGCGCAGGCGAATCTGCACGCACTGCATGCAGGCCCATCGACTGTAGTTGCTTGACGATTTCATCGGCCACCTGCTCGCGCACTTCGAGCGCATCGTCGGCTTGCTTCTTCGTGGTCGACGCCCCGTCGAATTGCGTCTTCACCTTTTGAAGCAAACCACCGTCGAGTTTCACCTGGTCGGGCGTGCTTTCAAACGCATAGACATAAATGGTCTCCGGCCTCACCTGAGCCGCCGCTGGAAATGCACTCACGTTGGTGACGCCGCCAGCGCAGCCGGTCAGCAGAACGGCACAAAAGGCCAAGGCGGACAGTGCACGAAACGCGCTTCGTCCGGCTAACATCTTAAGAATATTCAGCATGTTCATCCTGTCATCGACACCATCGTGTCTCGATTATTCAAACACATCGTCCGATGAGACAAACACGTATGGATAGCTGATCATCGGCGCTCTATGTCTGCGGAAAACGCCTGGGTGAATCTGCGTTGGATCTACGCGTTCTGGCGTTCCTGCAACGAAGTCGAGTATGAATGAATGACCGCGCAATCTCTATTCAGCAATTATGTCGCGGGATGTCACGAGGCGACGTTACGTCTGTTTCGTCAGATGATTGGGAGCCAATCCAAATCGGGACGGTCAGGTTGGTTTCGCTCGCCGCGCGCCTCTCGGTGTTAGCGGAGTTATCACCTCAAATTTAAATGCAGGTGATAACTCGGAGCGTGTCACGATCGCTTCACAAGTGTTGCGATGGCGGTTGCCCAAACCAATAGCTGCAATTGTGGGCGGTATACGCGTCATAGGTGTTCGAAACAGGATAACCAAAATCTAGAATCTGACGCGTCGCAGCGGTATAAGCCGGCCAGTTTGCAACAGTACCTCCGGTATTCGGATTGCCCGAGTGGGCGAACGCCGACAGCGCCGCCGTCATCGCATCCGACAGTGTTGCCTGATTGGCGGTGGGAGTCGGAATCAATTGCCACCAGTAGTCAAGATCGGACGAATGAAAAGCGCCGTAGTTCAGCGTGGTCGGAGGAAGAATGGAAGTCAGGCCACCCACGTTATACGGCGCCAAGTCGGAAAAGCGGTACATGTACACCGCTGGTGAATACTTGGCTAGATTGTCGCTATCCTGAAGGGCCGTGCAAACGAACCGGTAATCGCCAAGTGCCGCTGCCAGCGCCTGACTCGGCGACGAATACTGACCAAGCGGATAAAGCGCGGCCGTGCTGGCACCTGGGACACCAAGGTATCCCGTGATGGTGTTCGTATAGTTTGCCGCCTGGACCGGATTGCCCTGGGCATCGAACGCGGCCGCTACGAAAAACGTGCCTTCGTTCTGTGTAAAACCGGATATCAACGGTACGCGATTGAATGTCCCCGCGGCAAATGCCTGAGACGTCGATGTGGGCAGCACCTTGCCGTCCACGATCGCGTACCAGGCATTGGGATTGCCTTGCAATGTGGCTGAAGCGGGAAGCTGACGCAGGCAATCCGCGCTTGGTGTAGCGCCGCAACCCCAGCCACTCGCGAGTGCTGCACCGCTGGTTTCGGCTTGGGTCAGCGTCGCTTGAACCTGGCTGAAATCGCCGCTTTGTGCGACCGCTTTCGCAAACAGTCCCGCCGATCCGGGCGATGCAAGTTGAACATAGACGGAATGTCCGCCCGCCGAATCGCCGAAGATAGTGACGTTCTTCGGGTCCCCGCCGAACGCAGCAATATTCTTCTGCACTCATTCCAGCGCAGCAGCCTGGTCCATGATTCCATAGTTGCCCGCGGCCCCGTTCGGGTCCTCGGCTGCAAGCGCGGGATGCGCGAGAAAACCCAGCGCATTGAGACGGTAGTTGATCGTCACCACAATTGCGTTTGATTTGACCGCCAACGCCGAACCGTCGGTGGCAATGCCGGATCCGTTGATAAACCCGCCGCCGTGAATCCAGAACAGCACGGGCAAAGGGGTCGTTACCGTTGTCGGTCCCGGCACATAGACATTCATGTACAGGCAGTCCTCGCTACCCGCGATAGCGGCGGGCGTGCCCTGCAAACATTCCGAGCCGGCATGCGACGCATCATAGACGCCCGAGTAGGCGGCCGCGGCTGCAGGCGCCTTCCAGCGGAGCGCGCCGACAGGCGGCGCCGCATACGGCAAACCGAGATACTCGCGCACACCGTTGACGGTGACGCCCTTTGCCTGACCCTGAGCAGTCTGAATCAGATTCGGATCACCAACGGTACTGCTGTCACTGCCGCCACAACTAGCCACTATCAGCGGCAGGGTCGCGGCAAGGGTCCATCCAACGGCATATTGCGGATACTTCTTCATGGTCGTCTCCTGATTTTCGATTCAAAGCGCATGCGCCCTGACTCATTTCTGCTGCGTCGCCTTATGGCGTTGTTTTTTTAGGCAAAGCAACGTCCCGCCCCTCCATACGGGAGCGCTTGACCAAAGGTCATTGATTTCGCTTAGCGCGAGAAGGGGCTGGCTACACGGTTGCCCGACAGCGTTGCGCGTCGGGTGCAGGGTATCCGGGGTATGCCGGGAATGATCTAGCCATCGAATCGATAAAGCACACTATCTGCACGAAAGCGCACGTCCTCGGCCAGACTGTTGCTGACGAGCAGATAGCGCTGGCCTTGCGCCATGAAGGCTGCGGCGTCAGTGCCGCCCGAAGTGGGGATCTCATCGACGAGTTCAAAGCGGCCCTGTCTCCACAGGAATATTTGTGATTGCTGCTGCGTGTGCGGCGCGTGGGGGGTGCCGGTAATGAAACACACACGCACGAGATAGCGGCCGTGTGCGCCGTCGACAAGGCACAGTTCGCGCCCGCCTGCCGCGCCCAATGACTGGACCGGATCGAACTGAATCCGCGCCTCATTGAACTGGAACAAACGCGTCTCTCCCATCAGGTTCGCGTGCACCATCCACAACGTATCCTGTTCGATAAAGAAACTGAATGCGCGTCCGCCCGGTTCGTCGAAGCGTTGAACTACATCAAAACCCTCGCCCCGCCAGCGATAAATTGAAGAGCCGCTGACATGATCCGCGTAGGCCAGGTAGTGTTGGCCTCCGAACGTGATAAACGCCCAGTTGTATCCCCAGTGTCCATCTAGCTTCTGTAGCAATCCGAATTGTTTTCCATCCCATTCGAAAATGCAGGATTCGCGCGGATTATTTGGCGTCACACCGTCGACCGTGACACCCTGAGCCAGCGCCAGGAAATGCCGGCTGCCGATAGAGAAAAAGTGCCACTGTTTGCCGGCGAACGTCGGGAAGCGCTGAAACGGTGTCCATTGATCGTCGTTGCGTTCGTACAGGATCGCCTCGCTGTCCAGCGTATAAGGGCCGCTGCCGGAGCGCACGCCTACGGTCGCGAGAAAACGCCGGTCACCAATCTCGAAGTATTCCGCGTCCTCTCCGCCGGGTACCGCAAGTGCGTCGTGCTCGACGAGCCGCCCCGCTTCCCAGGTATAGATCAACGCATCGACGTCGCTGTCGCCCACGTTCATTCCAGGCGCCTGCCCGGGAATGTCACGCGCCAACTGAGGAATGACAGCGAAGAGACGTCCGTCGATGTTGAATACTTCGACTGCGCGCGCACCACTGGTCACCAGTCTTTGCACCGGCGTCAGGATAGATTTAAAGGTCTCAGTGTTTGCCATTGCTTACCTCCCGCCCCGTCATCATGAACTTTGCAAACGGCTTGTGGCGCAGCGTGCCGTCGCCGCGCGGGCGCCATAAATTGGCCAGCGTAATGCCAAGCGCCGCAAACAATGCCAGCAGCGCGGCTGCCAGGAATAGATGACCGAGGGACCAGTTCTGCCCCAGCAGAATGCCGCCGACAACGGGCCCGATGATCGACCCGGTGCGCCCGATGGCCAGCGTCCAGCCCACCCCCGCCGCGCGCACGCCGGTGGGAAAGAGGCAGCTCGCAATGGCCGGAAAGGTCAGTTGGCCGCCGACAATGCAAGCGCCGACCACGAACAGCAAGCCGAACGCGGCGTTGCCCGCGCCGATCACCCGGCCGAGCGTGAAGACCATCACGGCGCCGGCAACAAACGAAACGGCCACCGCGACGAACGGCGCTCCCCGCCTCACGATCAGCGAGATCAGCAACGCTCCGACGATCGCACCCACGTTGATCACGACCGCGCCCAGCGCAGCCCGGTCGGGGGCCACGCCGTTCAGGTTGAGGATGGTTGGCATGAAGCTGACCAGGAAGCCTGACAGGATCATGCTGGCAAGCACGCCGAACCAGAGTGCGAATGTCGCGGCGAGACGTCCTTCGGCGAACAGGTTGCCCACGAACCGGGCCAGGAGGCTGCCCGCTAAACCGTTGTTATCCTGGAGAGCTGGTTTGATCGTTGCCTCGGCCGGCGTCGCTGCCGGAATGATCAGCAGTACCGGGATGATTGCAGCCAGCGCGCATGATCCGCCCATCAGGAACACGAGCGGCCAGCCGAATTTCATCATCAATGCGGCCGTGATCGCGCCGCCTACGACCGCACCAAGCGGGAAGCCGATGAACATCAGGATGACCAGGGACGAGCGGCGTTCCGACGAAGCGCTTTCGGCCGTGATCGCGGCGATAGGTGGAATCGCGCCGCCCATGCCGAGGCCGCCGAGAAAGCGCAATGCAGCGAGCGTACCCGCCGAACTGGCGAATGCGCAGGCCAGCGTGAAGCCCCCGGTCACGACCAACGCGAGTACCAGCATTTTCCTGCGACCGAAACGATCGGCAAGCGGGCCAATGATCAGCGAGCCCAGCACCGTGCCAACAAACCCTGCGCCGAACACACGCCCGAGCGACGCGTGATCGATCTGCAATGATTTCGCCAGCAGCGGCGCGACGAATGACAGCATCAGCGTGTCGAATCCATCGATCATGGAGACCGCGAAGCAGACGAGCGTGATGCTGATGACCGAGCGGACGGCCCGGCCTGCGGAGGGTGCAACCTCAAGATGATTCATGGTGTAACGTCTCCTGTGTCGACCAGAGTTGGCATGTCGGCCGGAGTTGGCGCTTTAGCGCTTACTCCGGCCCCATGCCTTACTCTGGTCCCATGCAACATGGTTGCGGTCGACCAGAGTTGGCATGTCGGCCGGAGTTGGCGCTTTAGTGCTTACTCCGGCCCCATGCCTTACTCTGGTCCCATGCAACATGGTTGCGGTCGACCAGAGTTGGCGTGTCGGCCGGAGTTGGCGCTTTAGCGCTTACTCCGGCCCCATGCCTTACTCTGGTCCCATGCAGATTGTTGTATGCGGGCTTTCTATAAAATCGGCACCACCGCCCTGCGATGCCATTGTCTTGTGACCTGCGGTTCCTGCTGCGTGACTACCTCGTCGATGGCCCGGGATACGTTACGTTCGTGAAGCCTGGAATCTCCACGCGCTCCGGATGGTTTCCGTTGGCCTGCAACTGATCGACAATATAGTCGGCTACGCAGTTCGACAAGAGTTGCGACGGGTCTTCCATGATGCGTCTGAGACGCGCGGTAGTGGCATCCCGGTCGTTCACCGACGTGATCGGCGGCATGGACTCGGCAGCTGTCGGTTCAAAGCGATACCCCGGATGATCCGGAAACAACTCACGCGCCACATCAATGCTTGCACGCGTGTTCTGCCATAGCATCCTATAAGTATTTTCGAGCGCAACCAGACCCGTGGCGTCGGGTAACTCGGCCACCGAGAACGATGGTGCAAACGGTGCAACGAACACACGTTCCGGCGGCAACGCCCCACCGGAGACGCGCCAGATAAGATGGCACATGTTGTTGGTCGCCCAAGTCGCACCGGCCGTCGGACGGCCCGACCTGCCGCTGACCAGCACCATCAGGCGAGCCCAGTCGAGTTCCTGTGCTCGCAGCCAGTTGCCGATCCGATACACAATATCGAGGAACGCGAGGCCGAAGGTCGCGAACATCACGTCGTTCATGGGCACCGGGACCGCCTCGGAATCAAGCGGTGCGAAATAATTGTCACGCAACGAGTCGAAGTTCATCAACGCGGGTTCGTCTGCTACGCGCTCAAGCAAATCGATTGTGGTGGCGCACGTATAGTCGACCAGGTTCGCGAGCTTGAGATCGAAGCCTGCCAGACTCTTGACAGCGATCTCGTCGCGCCATAGCGCCGGTGAATTGGCCTCGCGCGTAGTGCGCGCATGAACCATCAATTTCGCGGCCTCGTGCTGCCAGGCGTTGTCACGGGTGCCAAGTTCGCGCATCCGTGCGAGGTAGGCAATGGCAAGCGGCAGGTGCGACACGGCGGTCAGTTCAATGAAGCCCCGTGTCGATTTGCGAAAGCTCTCGAGAGATGCGGGCCGTCCGCCGCCCGGAAACAGCACGATGTCAGAGCCGGTCGATACCAGGAGCGGCGCGTCCGCCTCGCGCCGCGTCATCTGTTGCGTCAACTGGTTGCCAATGCTGGCCGGATCCGATGTAAACGCACGGAACAGCGCGGCAAAGGCGGGATGCGGTTGATAAGTCATCGCCTGAAGACTCCATGATGCATGGTCAGTAATCGAACAGCCGTGCGGGGTTGTCGGAGAGAATCATCTGGCAAACCTTGGGGTCTTGCGTCCACGCGCCGAGCAGATTGAGCAGTTCACCGGTGTCGCGAGTCGAATCGGGGATGTGCGGCCAGTCGGAACCCCAGATCACCTTGTGCGGCGCCGCGTCAATTATCTTCTGCGCCATTGGCGCAACGGCGTCGTACCCACGATGTCTGGCGATCCGATACGGCGCGCTGAGCTTGAGCCAGCAGTTCCCTTCCTTGAGCAGGTTCAGCAAGCGCTCGAAATCCGCCTCCGTGAGACCGTCCTCTTCGAGCATGTACCCCATGTGATCGATCACGAAGTCCGATTGCACATCCGCCAGGAATGAAATGAGGTTGCGCACGACCCAGCCCGGCGCGTAGAACTGCACATGCCAGCCGAGGCTCGTGCACAGTTGTGACATGCGTGTGATGTACTGCTGAATCTCTTCGGTGGGCAACGCCGAGCGCGCGAACAGGTCAAGCCGCACGGCACGAACGCCCGCCCGATGATAGCGATCAAGCGTGGCTGCGTCGGTATGCTCATCGAGCATCACCACGCCTCGCGCAATCGGTCCGGCAGCATTCAAGGTGTCGATCAAGCAGCGGTTGTCGGTGCCGTAGAAACTCGGCTGCACGATCACGAACCGTTCGAGTTGAAGCACGTGCATCAACTGCAAGTAAGCGTGGAGCTTGCCGTCCGGCAAGGTGTAATGCGGATGCTCCACGTGGGGATACAGCACCTCCGGGCCGAATGCGTGCATGTGCGCGTCGCAAGCATGAGCGGGCATCTCGAAAGCGGGGCGTGACAGCGTGTCGAACGCACGCATCGGGGTGGATATCAGCGGAATTTCAGCCATGAAAATAGGTCGTGAATGATCAGGTTGTTTGGACTTGGAGGGCTTGTGCAGCTTAGAGAAATGCCGCGCGGCTGCTCTCTATTCGTTGCCGCAGCGCATTCAGGAACAGGTCCGTGTCTATACCCGCAAAAATGAAGGGCGCAGCCCCTTCTTCCCTAAGGCTCGTCAATGCATCGCTATCCGGCATCCCTCCGACGATCGCGACCTTGCCGCAACGCCGGGCGGCGGCAATCACACTCCGGCACGCTTGCACCACCTCGGGATGCGTCGACTCGCCGGTGTGTCCCAGATCGGCGCTCAAGTCGTTGCAGCCGACTGCCAGAATGTCGATGCCCTCGACGGCCGCAATCGCATCGGCCGCTTCCACGCCCGCGCGGCTCTCGATCAGCACCTTGATCGCGGTGGCGTCATTGAGCGTTTGATTGAGTTGGCGGGCGTGCAGCTTTTCAAAGTTCACGTAGGGCAGCGTCGCGAGTTGGGAGCGCTGGCCAAGCGGTGGGAAACGCGTTGCCGTGACCACGTCTCTAGCCTGCGCCGCCGTTTCCACCCGCGCGACGATGATGCCGAGCGCCCCGCCGTCGAGCACGCGATTGATTGTTCCGTAGTCACGTTCAGGGACCCGGACCCACGGAGTCAAGCCAAGATCGACCGCACATGAGCACAACTGCGCAACCGTATCGACGGGCAGCGTGCTGTGTTCCATGTCGATCCATATGGTGTCGTAGCCAGTCGCTTTCGCCCAACGCACCACGTCCGTGGTTCGCGACGCGCGGATACCGAGCGCGTAGACGGGAAGGCCCGCCCGCAAGCGCTCAGTCAGTTCGATACCGTTCATGTTGTCTCCCTCTGTTATTTGGCTTCGGAACAAGTATCGCCTCAGAATCCATTCTGATTTATTCTTCAGAAAATCTTATTGATTCACAGAGACAATCAATGCACGTCAGGCATTTGGAATATTTCGTTGTGCTCGCCGAGGAACTGCATTTCCGGCGCAGCGCTGAGCGGCTGGGTATTACACAAGCCCCGTTGAGCCTGGCGATCCAGGCGCTTGAAACCGAGCTTGGCGCGCGGCTCTTTCATAGGACGAGTCGATCGGTGGCATTGACCGAGGCCGGGTTTTCCCTGATGAACGATGCGAAGCACATCCTCGCGCGCATCGACCTCGCTAAAGAAAATGTCTGGCAAACGGTTAGCGGTCAGGTCGGGCGTTTGCGGCTGGGCTTTACGAATGCGTCATCGTTATCGCCACTCTTTCCGCGGTTGATCCACGCGTACCGCACACAACGGCCGAACGTGCAGATAGGCCTGCATGAGTTGTCTTCGTCGCAGCAGATTGAACAGCTCGACGCCCGGGAACTCGATGTCGGACTCTTGCGCCTGCCGCTCTCCACGCCGCCGTCGAACCTGGTATTTACACCGTTGCTCGAAGAGCCGCTGCTGCTCGCGATACATGCGGGCCATCCGCTCGCCAAGGCCGCGTCCATCAAGCTCGCAGACCTGCGCGACGAACCGTTTATTGCCTATCCACGGCAAGCGGGTGTCGCCGTACACGAGCAAACGGTCGCGTTATGCGCGAAGCGCGGCTTCGAGCCTTATGTTGTCCAGGAAGCACAGCAGGCGTCCACGCTGATCGGCCTGACAGCAACCGGCCTGGGGATCGCGCTGGTGCCGGCCACGCTGAAGGCCATCGCCATACCGGGTGTTGTGTTCAGGGAACTCGACGACGACGATACCAAGACGACGCTTTACATCGCCCATCGTCACGGCGATGTGAACTCACGCGTTCAGCAGTTCGTGGAACTGGCGCTTGCGCTGAGATAACCGCTAAGCCTTGAATCATGACAGACGCCATGCAGGCGACCTACTACCCAA
>Ga0302310_10000949_pt1 | contig 25505 bp, 21 predicted proteins | sample III_Palsa_N1_2_FD_200451 | JGI IMG/M metagenome (GOLD analysis project Ga0302310, IMG submission 200451) | Peat permafrost microbial communities from Stordalen Mire near Abisko, Sweden - III_Palsa_N1_2 | ecosystem: Environmental > Terrestrial > Soil > Palsa > Peat permafrost | place: Sweden...
GCTCCGGCCTCCCCGCAACAAAGTCCCGGGTTCCAAGGGCCTCTCGGCCTTTGGCGGGGTCGAGGGGCAGCGCCCCCGCCTTGCTTCCTTCCCTAGACTGCCCCCAAAGCGCACGCCATGAAATACTCCCACGCCGGGCCTAGGTTGGCGACGTGCACGCGCACGGCGCGGCGGCCGCGTTCGTAGAGTACCGCGAGGTCGCCTTGGGCTTGGGCGGCTTTGATTGCTGAGAAGCTGAAGCCGTGGCCGGGGATGGCGAGGTCGAAGGGGTCATCGGTGGTGATTTGCAGGAACACGCCGCTGGCGGGACCGCCTTTGTGGGCTTGGCCGGTGGAATGCAGAAAGCGTGGGCCGAAGCCGAGGCAGGTCGCGACACGGCGGCGGGCGACCAGGGCGGCGCGCAGAAGGTTCAGGGATTCCGTGTGTTCGGCGGTTCGTTCGATGAAGGCGAGCAGCGCCAGGTAGTCGTGCGGGTGCAGGCGGGCAAAGTGGCGAGCGAGCAGGTCTTGCAGGTCGGTGGCGCCCGCGAGCGCTGCGGCGTTGGCGGCGTCGGCATAGACGCTCACGCCTTGTTCGGTGAGAATTGGGGTGCCGGGCGCAAGGAAGCCGGTCTCCTCGAGCGCGGTGGTAAGGGCGCGGGTTTTGCTTTTGCTCGCTTCTACGTCCGGCTGGTCCAACGGGTTGATCCCCATCACGCTGCAGGCGACCCCGGTTGCAAGTTCGAGCCGGAAGAATTCCTGCCCGAGGTGATAGGGGTCATCGACGGTGATCGCCGCCACCGGGTGGCCAGCGGCGATCAAGTCGGCCTTGAGATGGTCCTGCGCCGGGTCGGATTCGCCCGCGAGCGCGTAGAACAGGAAGAACCGGTCGTCGCCGTAGGCCCCCGCCGGCGCGAGCGGTTCGCCGTCGACCGGGATGATGCCGGTGCCGTCCTTGCCAGTGGATTCCGCCACCAGCTGTTCGATCCAGGCGCCCAGGGCGGCCAGGCCCGGGGTTGCGTAGATCGTGAGTTTGTTGCGGCCGGCGCGCGCGGCGGCGCCCAGTGCCAGGCCCAGCTGTACCGCCGGATTTTCCGCGGGCGGCACGTCCGCGCCGCACGACCGCACCATCTGCTGCGCGGTGGCAAGGAAGCGCGCGGTATCGATGCCGAGAGCCGCCATCGGCGCCAGGCCGAACGGCGACAGCACCGAATAACGCCCGCCGATCTGCGGCAGACCATAGAACACGTGCCAAAATTTCAGCTCTCGCGCCTGGTGATCCAGCGCCGAACCGGGATCGGTGATGGCGATGAACTGCTTGCCGGCGTCGAAGATCAGGCTCTCCTGTACCCGGTTGTAGAAATAGGCGAGGAACAGGTTGGGTTCGAGTGTACTGCCGGATTTCGACGCAACGATGAAGAGCGTGTGCCGGTAATCCGAAAGCTTGGCCTCCAGTGCGGCGATCGCCGCCGGATCGGTGCTGTCCTGCACGTGGAAGCGGGGGATCATGCCCCGGGCGGCGTGCCGGCGCACGGACGCGAACACGGCGCTGATCACTTCGGGGCCCAGGCTTGATCCGCCGATGCCGAGCAGCACGATATCGGTGATCACCATGTCGGCGACGTCGGCGGCCAGATCGCGCCATTTCCCGGGCTGATCTTCTTCGTCCGCCACGATGTCGAGCCAGCCGAGCCACCGCGATTCGTCAGCGCCGGTCCACAGCGAGGCGTCGCGCGCCCACAGCCGGCGGACTTTGCCCTGCCTGCGCCATTCCTCGGCGGCAGCGGCGATTGGAGCCGCGACCGGACCCGCCGCGAACTGATAGCTCGGGGTTGCTGACCGCAACGTAGCGCGGCGGCGGGCGACCACGCCGAGCAGCCGGTCGAACGCGTCGGCGAATTGCTGCACACCGTCTTCCAGCAGCCGGTCGGTGATCTTGCCGAGCGAGATCCCGAGCTCGGCGAGTTGCCGCAGTTGCCGCGCCGCTTGGCCCGCGTCTTCGCACACGGTGTCGGGCTTGGCGGTGCCGTGATCACGGAACGCGTCCATCGTGGCGGGCGGGATGGTGTTCACGGTATCGCGGCCGATCAGGCGATCGACGTAGAGCGTATCCGGATAGGCGGGATTTTTCGAGCTGGTCGAGGCCCACAGCAGCCGTTGCGGCATCGCCCCCTTTTTCGCGAGTTTCAGCCAGCGACCGGTCTTGATCAGATCCTCGTAGTGCGCGTAGGCAAGCTTGGCGTTGGCGATCGCGATCTGGCCGCGCAGGCCGGCGGCGGTGGCGGCGTCGAGCCCGTCATTCAACGAATCGTCGAGTGCCTGGTCCACCATGCTGTCGATCCGGCTGACGAAGAAGCTCGCCACCGAGGCGATCCCCGCGACCGGATTGCCGTGCGAGGCGCGGGCTTCCAGGCCGGAAATATAGGCTTCGGCGACTTGCTGGTAGGCTTCGAGCGCGAACAGCAGGGTGACGTTGATGTTGATGCCCTCGGTGATCAGCGCGCGAACGGCGCCGATGCCGGCGGGCGTGGCCGGCACTTTGACCATCAGATTGGGGCGGTTTACCTGCTCCCACAGCCGCCGCGCTTCGGCGATGGTGCCTTCCTGGTCGTGTGCGAGGTAGGGCGAGACCTCCAGGCTGATGTAGCCGTCGACGCCCGCTGTTGCCTGATAGACCGGCAGCAGCGCGTCGGCGGCACCACGGATGTCGGAGATCGCGAGATGTTCATAAATTTCCGTCACCGAATGATCGTGCGCCGCTTGAAATTCGCCCAGCGCCGCGTCGTAATCCTTTGAATCCGCAATCGATTTCTCGAAAATGGCGGGGTTCGAGGTCATGCCCTTAAGCCCGTCGCGTTCGATCAGCGTGGCGATCTCGCCCGACTGGATCAGGCGGCGGCTGACGTAGTCGAGCCACGGCGACTGGCCGGCAGATTCAAGCTGTTTCAACGGGTTCATCAGATTTCCTTCGCGTCGCCGCGGCCGAGGCTGTCAGCACGGACGCCGAGTTTAGTCCTTGGCCGGTGGGGAAGACCAGGGCCGAAACCGAAGTGCCAAAATAGAGACGGCAACCAATTCTCCGATTGACACGTAAAAAGATTCATGTTGGTTTGATTTCACGTCGCAATAATGAGAAATATTATTGAGACGCCCAAAGCAACATAAGGAACTGGCAACATGCCGCAGGCTTCGCTTACCCGCCAAAAATCTGCTTTGTTAATGATGATCGCGGGAATGGCGGTAAGTTGTTTGTGCATTTCGCCGGCAGCCGCGCAAACCACCCTTCTCAACGTCAGCTACGACCCCACTCGTGAACTCTATAAAGAATACGACAAGGTGTTCGACGCCTATTACCAGCGCACCTATGGCACCAGTGTGGTTGCGAGCACGTCCAACGGCGGTTCGGCCGCCCAGGCCCGTGCGGTGCTTAACGGCCAGCAGGCCGACGTGGTGACGCTGGCGCTGGCCCCGGACATCGATCAGCTCGCCAAGGCCGGGCTGCTCAAACAGGACTGGCAGAGCCAGTTTCCCGATAACTCCACGCCTTACACCAGTACAATCGTGCTGTTGGTGCGCAAGGGGAACCCAAAGAACATCAAGGACTGGGGCGATCTGGCGCGCGATGGCATCAGCGTGATCACGCCGAATCCGAAGACTTCTGGCGGCGCGCGTTGGAATTATCTCGCGGCCTACGGCTGGGCGCTGCATCAGCCCGGGGGCACCCCGCAATCCGCGGTCGCCTTTCTTACCAAGCTCTATCAGCACGTCCCGGTGCTCGACAGCGGCGCCCGCGGCGCCACCAACACCTTCGTCCAGCGCGGCCTGGGCGACGTGCTGATCGCTTGGGAGGACGACGCGCTGCTCGCCTCACGCGACGTCGGCGCCGGCAACTTCCAAATCGTCTATCCCTCCGAGACCATCCTGGCCGAGCCGCCGGTGGCGATCGTGGATAAGGTGGTTGACGCGCGCGGCAGCCGGGCGGTGGCCAAGGCCTACCTCGACTATCTCTACACCCCGACCGGGCAAAACATCATCGCCAAGCATTATTTCCGCCCGCGCGACCTTACCGCACAGGCCAAATACGCCAGCCAGTTCCCGGCGATCAAAACCTTTACCGTTGCTGACCTCGGCGGTTGGCCCAAGCTGGCGGGTAATTTCTCCGATGGCGGGACCTTCGATCAGATCGAGGAGGCGAAGAAGTGATAGGAAGGTCTTCGTTTTTGAAAAAAAGAAGCAAAAAACTTTTGTCACTTCGGGCCGCAGCGTCCGCGGCGAGAAACCGCTGGCCCAAAGTATCAAAGTTTTTTTGCTTCTTTTTGTTCACAAAAAGAAGATTCTTCCCTCTTCGGGCGGCTTATCATGAGTAGCCTCAAATCCCGGATATCGAGCGCCCGGCCCAAACCGCGCGCGCTTCCGGGTTTCTACGGCAGCCTGACCGTCACCCTGCTGTGGGTGGGGCTGCTGGTGGTCATTCCGCTCACCGCGCTGGTGGTGTGCGCCGCCAGATTGGGTCCGATCGGCCTGTGGGAAAGCCTGGACCAGGAGCGCGTGTTGAACGCGCTCGGTCTATCCTTCGGTGCCGCCGGCCTCGCCTCGTTGATCAACCTGCCGCTCGGGCTGCTGCTCGCGTTTGTGCTGGTGCGCCGGCGCTTTCCCGGGCGGCTGGTGCTCGACGCGCTGATGGACCTGCCGTTCGCCTTGCCCACCGCGGTCGCCGGCATCACCCTGGTGACGCTGTTTTCCAACACTGGCTGGATCGGCGCGCCGCTGTCGCGGCTGGGACTGTCGCTCGCCTACAACCGCGCCGGCATCGTGATCGCGCTGATCTTCATCGGCCTGCCCTTCATGGTGCGGACGGTGCAGCCGGTGCTGATCGATCTGCCGCACGACATTGAGGAAGCCGCGTCGACCCTGGGGGCGAGCAGCTGGCAAACCCTGCGCCGCGTGCTGCTGCCGGCGATCGCGCCCTCGCTGGTGGCGGGCTTTGGGCTCGCCTTCGCCCGCGCGCTGGGCGAATACGGCTCGGTGATCTTCATCGCCGGCAATCTGCCCAATCAGACCGAGATCGCGCCGCTGCTGATCGTCACCCGGCTGCTCGAATTCAACGACCGCGGCGCCGCCGCAATCGGCTTCGCCATGCTGGTGGGAGCGCTCGGGGTGCTGCTGCTGCTCGGCTTGCTCAGCCGCAAGCTGCGGCCGGCGGGGTTCCGATGAGCGCCGCCGGCGAACGCACCACAGGTACGTTGTCGATCCTCGCCGCCTGGGCGGTGGCCGCGCTGTTCCTGATCCTGCCGCTGGTGCAGGTATTTTCGCAGGCGTTCGCGCTCGGCTGGTCCGGCATCACCGACGCGCTCTCCGATCCCGACGCGGAATCCGCCATCCGCCTCACCCTGATCGTCGCCGCGATCAGCGTGCCGGTCAATCTGGTCGGCGGCCTGGCCGCGGCCTGGTGCATCGCCAAATTCGACTTTCCCGGCAAGACCCTGCTGGTAAGCGTGATCGAGCTGCCGTTCGCGATCTCGCCGGTGGTGTCGGGCTTGGTCTGGGTGTTGCTGTTCGGCTCCCAAGGTTGGTTCGCGAGCGAACTTGCGGCGGCCCATGTCCAAATCATTTTCGCGCTGCCCGGCATCGTGCTGGCCACGATCTTTGTTACCTTCCCCTTCGTCGCCCGCACCATCCTGCCGCTGATGCAAGAGCAGGGACGCGACCACGAGGAAGCGGCCACGATGCTGGGGGCGGGATTCTTCGCGACCCTGTGGCACGTCGTGCTGCCCGACATCAAATGGGCGCTGCTCGCCGGCGTGCTGCTCACCAATGCCCGCGCAATGGGTGAATTCGGTGCGGTTTCGGTGGTCTCGGGCCACGTCAGCGGGCTCACCGAGACCATCCCGCTGCAGATCGAATCGCTCTACGACGACTATCAATCCACCGCAGCCTTCGCCTTGTCGGCACTGCTGGCGTGCCTCGGGCTGATCACGCTCGTGGTGAAGGCGGTGCTCGAATGGCATATCACCCGAACCCGAAGGATCGCGGTATGAACCTCGCATCCCCGCTACTGCTTCCCGAAGTATCCGTGGCCTCGATCCCGCCGGCGGTCTCGATCGCCGGTTTGCACCAGCACTACGGCCGCTTCCCCGCGCTGTTCAACGTCGATCTCACCGTCCAGAAGGGCGAGTTCCTGGCGCTGCTCGGCCCCTCGGGTTCGGGCAAGACCACGCTCCTCCGCACCATCGCCGGACTCGAGCCTAACTATCAGGGCTACCTCGCGATCGACGGCGAGGAAATGCGCCACCGGCCCGCGCGCGAGCGCAACATCGGCTTCGTGTTCCAGTCCTACGCGCTGTTCCGCCACATGACCGTGGCCGAAAACGTCGCCTTCGGCCTGCGGGTGCAAAAGCGCAGGATCCGCCTACCCGAAGCCGCGATCCGAGACCGCGTCCGCGAACTGCTCAGCCTGGTGCAACTGCCCGGCCTGGCAGACCGCTACCCCGGCCAGATCTCCGGCGGCCAGCGCCAGCGCGTAGCACTCGCCCGCGCGCTCGCAACCGAACCCCATCTGCTGCTGCTCGATGAACCCTTCGGCGCACTCGACCCGCTGGTGCGCAAGGAATTGCGCCAGTGGCTGCGCGGCCTGCACGAGCGGCTCGGCCTCACCAGCATCTTCGTCACCCACGATCAGGAAGAAGCGGTCGAGATGGCCGACCGCATCGTGCTGCTGAAAAGCGGCATCGTTCAGCAGATCGGCACTCAGCCGCAACTTGAAGCCACCCCGGTCAACGGCTTCGTCTTCAGTTTCCTCGGCGAGACCGTGCACTTTCCCGGCGTCGTCCGCGACGGAAGCTTCGAATTCGCGCTGGCGAGCCTGCCGCCGCTCGGCACCGACCTGCCCGATGGACCGGCCGAGATGCTGACGCGGCCCTACCATGTCAGCCTGACCGCCGACGACAACGGCCCCGCCACGGTGACCGCGGTGCATCAGGCCGGACCGCTCTGGCGCCATACCGTGAAAATCGAGGATACCGCGATCGAAGTGCTGGAATTCCGGCCGCTCCAGGTGGGCAGCCGAGTGAGTTTGGAGTTCGAGCGGATCAATTTGTTTGAGAAGCAATAAGGCAAGAATCTTCTTTTTGTGAACAAAAAGAAGCAAAAAAACTTTGACACGAAGAAGAAATAGGCAACTTTTTAGTTGCGCTTTGCGCCGGCAAATGGCACATGACGCGCAACCAGGAGGTTGCCTTTATGACCGATCGCATCGAAAAAACCATCGAAATCAGCGCGCCGATCACCAAAGTCTGGCACGCCCTGACTGATTACGTCGAATTCGGCAAATGGTTCGGCGTGAAATTGGACGGTCCCTTCATCCCGGGCGAAGTCTCTACCGGCCGCATCACCTACCCTGGCTACGAGCACATAAAATGGGAAGTGAAGGTGAAGCAGCTGGTGGAACCAAAACTATTCTCCTTCACCTGGCACCCCTACGCCCACGATGCCACGGTCGATTACAGCGCGGAGACGCCGACCCTGGTCGAATTCCGGCTGGAACCGACCGTGCAGGGAACCCGGCTCTCCATGGTCGAAACCGGCTTCGAATCCCTGCCGATCCACCGCCAGCCCGACGCGCTGCGCATGAACGACAGCGGCCTGACCGAACAACTCGCCAACGTCAGGGCCCATGTCGAAGCGTAGCGACCATCTTCACCAAGCCGATCCCGCCCTGATTTTCGCCGCTCTCGGTGATGGCACCCGGCTTGCGCTGGTGGCACGGCTCAGCGACGGCCAGGCCCGGTCGATCGCCAAGCTCTCGGGGGATACCAGGCTTAGCCGGCAAGCGATCACCAAGCACCTCCACGTGCTGGAGAACGCCGGCCTGGTGAGCAGCACCCGCGCCGGCCGCGAGAGCCAATACGCGCTGGAAGCCAAGACGATCGCCGACGCGAGCGCCTACCTCGACCGCGTTTCGCAACAATGGGACGATGCGCTGTCCCGCCTGCGATCGTTTGTGGAGGGTTAATCGGAAACCGACAGCCTTTTTGGTTACCCCTTCGCCCCCTCGGTCTCATCGAACAGCAGCAGCCGCCCCGCGTTCCCCAGCCCCAGGAACGTGCTGAAATTATGCATCAGCGCCGCGATGATCGGCGCCTCGATCCCGAGCACCCCCGCTGCCGCAAGCCCGGTCAGCACGATCGTGAACCCGAGCCCGATCGACACGTTCACCGTAATCGTCCGCCGGCACGCCCGCGCCAGCCTGATGCAAGTCCCCAACCGATGCAGATCATTGGTCATCAGCGCCAGATCAGCTGACGCCAGTGCCACCGCAGCACCCTGCGCCCCCATCGCGACGCCCACAGCACCCGCCCGCAGCGCCAGCGAATCATTGATCCCGTCGCCCACCACCATCGGCCGGAAACCGCGTTTGATCTCGAGCCGCACCCGGTCCATCTTTTCTTCCGGCAGCACACCGGCGCAGACATCCTTGATCCCGACCTGGTCCGCGACGTGGTGCGCCACCGCCGCGCGGTCGCCGGTCAGCAGCAGCATGTGCTCGACGCCCAAGCTGCGCAGATCGCGCACCGCATCGGCGGCACTCGGGCGCACGTGATCGGCGAAAGTGAGCCAGCCGAGAAATTTGTCGCCGCGCGAAACCCCCACGATCGGACCGACATGATGGGGCTCGTCATCCACCGGGACCCCGAGCCGCACGAACAGATCGGTGCGGCCGAGTGCCAACTGCTCGCCCTGATATTCCGCGGTCACGCCGAACCCGCCGACCTCGCGCACGTTTTCGAGCGGCAGATGCTCCGCTGCCGGCAGCACCAGCGAGGTCGCGCGCGACAACGGGTGGTTGCTGTTGGCGCCCAGGCTGGCGGCATACAGCCGCAGCGTCGCCTCGGTTACGTCAGCAGCCGGGTGCAGCTTGGTCAGCCGGAGATTGCCGGTGGTGATGGTGCCGGTCTTGTCGAACACCACCGAGGTCACGTCGGCTAGCTGCTCGAGGAACGCCGAGCCCTTGATCAGAATCCCGTGCCGTGCCGCGACCGCGATCCCCGCGACCGCGGCGGAGGGCGCCGCCAGCACCAAAGCGCACGGGCAGGCCGCGACCAAGGTCGCCAGCACCGCCGGCATGTTGCCGGTAACAAACCAAATCCCCGCCGCCACCAGCAGCACCAGGATCATATATTGGCCGGCGTAGCGATCGAGCAGGCGCGTCACCGGCGGCTTGGAACGCTCGGCCTCGCGCATCATGCCGATGATCCGGCCCAGCGTGGTGTCGTCGCCGACCTGGGTCAGTTCGACCTGGATCAGCCCGTCGACGTTCATAGCACCAGCCAACGCGACCCCGCCTTCGGCCACTTCCACCGGCACCGACTCGCCGGTGAGCGACGCCATATCGAAGCTGGTCGAACCCTTGCGCAAAATTCCGTCGGCCGGCACGCGTTCGCCGGGGCGGAGCTCGATCAGATCGCCGACCGCGAGCGTCGCGGTCGGCACCACCGTGACCGAGCCGTCTGCCGCCACTTTGCGGGTTTCGGTCTGGGTCAGCGTGCCGAGCGCCTTGATCGCCTCGTTCGAACCCAGCATCGAGCGCTCTTCCAGCACGTGCCCGACCGTCATGATGATCGGCAGGAAGGCCGCCGTCATCAGATCGCCGGTCGCCCAGGCCGCCACCAGCGCTAGCGCCACCAGCCGATCGGTGATCCCGTGCAGGCTGGGATGGCGCAAACTGTCCCACGCCGCCACCAGCACCGGCACCGCGACCAACGCCGCCGCGGCACCCGCCACCAGATCGGCGATGCCCGCGTCGGCCGGCAAAAACAGATGCATCGCGCCCGCCACCACCAGCAGGCACAACGCCGCCAGCGCCAGCGACAGCCGGGCCGCAAGGATGAACCGTTCGGTGCGGTCGATCAGGGTGCCGTCGGCGGAGAAATCGATCGCGTGGCTGTGGCTGTGCCCATGATCATGGTCGTCGTCGAACGAGGGCAGGATCTGAGTAGTGACGGCCATTATTGCCTCCCTGGCAGGATCAGACGGGCTCCCGAGGCGGGATCGACCAGCGTGGTTTTGCCCACCCGCGCCAATACTGCACTCACGCTATCACGGTACGCCCGGGTAATAAGATCATCGCGATTGACCGGGTTCTCTTGCGATTCCAGCGCGGCGATGGTTGCAGTCGACACCTGGGCGTTGGTCACCGCCTCGAGCGCCCCGGCCTGGGCCGCGCTGATCAGCCGGTCCTGCTCGCGCAGCGCGCCCTGGCGGCGCAGTTCCGCTTCGGTATTGGCCGCCGCCACGTTCTGATCCGCCGCCTGGGTCGCCGTCAGCACCGCATCGAACGCGAGCTTGGCCTCCGGTGGCAGATAGGCAGTGGTATCGATGCGATCAATGGTGACGCCGAGCGACGCGCCCTGCGCCGACAACTGGTCGAGCCGGGCGTTCACCGCGTCGAGCAATTCCTGCCGCACTTCGGCGCGGGTTTCGGTGGTGTTCGCCGCGGCGGCCTGGTCGGCCGGGCTGCTGGTATCGGTGTCATCGGGCGGTGCGTCGGCGCCGGTATCGTCGGCGGCGTCGGAGGTGACGTCGCTATCCGCCGGCTTCGATACCACGAAATCGTTGAGGCTGTTGCCGGCCGCGACGTCCACCGCGGCGGCTTCGAACAGCCGGTTCAGTGCCGGCAGGACGTGGGTCTGCGCCAGATAATAGGACTCGGCGTCGGTCACGTGGTAGGTCAGCGTCGCGTCCAGCAGTACCACATTGCCGTCGCCCGTGAGATAGGGCGCCGCGGTCGCGGGCACCGGCTGCACGCTGGGGTCGTCCGACGCCGCCGCGATCCCGCCGGTGGCGGGCAGCGGCACGATCGGGGTGCTCAACTGCAGCGACGGCCCCGGCAGCAGGATCACGTCCTCGAACGGGCGCGGCCAGGCCAGCAGCAGGCCGGCGCTTTGGGTCCGCACGATCTTGCCGAAGCGCAGCACCACCGCCTGGCTGTCGGGCGCGATCTGGCGGATGTTGCTCGCCGCCCACACCAGCGACAGCAGCAGCGTCACGACGTAAACCGCGACGAAGCCGATCCCCAACGCCTGCGCCACCGGACCCGGTGGCGCCACCGGCGGCGGACCGCCGGGGTCGGCTTCGATCACCGACGCGCGCTCGATGCGCAGATTGTCGGTCGCGGTCATTTTGTGGCCTTCGCGGCAGGTGCGGCAAGTGCCGTCACCGCGGTCGGCCCGGTCACCAGCACGTTGAACGGAGCGGCGTTGGTGTACATGATCATGTTGGTGTTCTTGTTTACCATCTTGCCGACCGCATCGAGCGACCGCAGCGTGGTGTAGAGCGTGGGATCGCTCTGATACGCGCTGGCGTAGATCTTGGCCGACTGCTGTTCGGCATCGGCCAGGGTTTGCGCCGCTTTCTCTTGCGCCTTGGCCACCACTTCGCGCCCGTCGCGATCGGCGTCGGCGCGGATCGCGGCGGCCTGGCGCAGACCGTCGGCGGTCACTTCGGCCGCAACCGTCTCACGTTCCGCCTTCATCCGGGCGACGGTGGCGGCGAGCGTCTCGGCCGGCAGCGTCAGCCGTTCCACGCCCACCTGGCGAATGTCGATGCCGTAGACCGCCAGCACCCGGGCCGCGATCTGGTCGTGCACCGACTGCTCGAATGCGGTGAGCTGGACCTTGCTCTGATCCGAATTCACCAGGTCGGACAGGCTGTAGTTGGCCGCGACGATGTGCAGCGCCGCGGCGGTGAAGCTGCGCAACTGCCGCGCCGCCTCGTCCGGCTGGTTGCGCACCGAGCGCAGGAATTGGGTGATCCCGGCGGGGTCAGTCGGCACCTGCCAGGCGGTATAGGCCTGGATCAGCACCCGCAGTCCGTCGCGAGTGCCGACGTCCTGCAGCCCGGTGGAGGTGGTGCGCAAGCGCAGATCGATCGGGATGGTCGCTTCCACCGGCAGCGGCAGCTTCCAGGCCAGGCCGGGTTCGGTGAGCACGCGCACCGGATTGCCGAACCGCGTGATCACCACCGCCTCGCCCGCCGGCACCATCACGATGCAGGCCGCGGCGATCGCGACCCCCAGGATCAGTGTGGCCAGCGCCATCCGCAGCACCGCGCCGAACCGGCCGGCGTGATCGTGGTCGTCATGGTCATGATCATGATCATGATCGTGGTCGTGATCGTCGTGGTCATGATCATGGTCATGGTCATCGTCGTGATCGTGATCGTGGAGCTTGTCTAACATGGGCTTCGGACCATTTCTGATTATTGCCAATTCTTGTTATTGCCAATTCTTGTTATTGCCAGTTCTTGTTATTGCCAATTCTTGTTATTGATCGTCTTCGTTGGTGGTGGCGGTATTGGCGGTGGCGGCGTTGTCCGGGCTCGCGATCGTGCTTTCGATCTGTGCCGCGGCTTCGGCATTGGGCGCGGTGGCGGCGGCGTCATCGGTGGTGACCGGCGCCGCCGCGGCAGCAGGTGCGGCCGCGGCGAGCGCCGCCGCATCCGACGATCCGTTGCCGCGCAGATCGATCAGCGGTGCACTGATGCGAGAATCCACGATCGTGAGCGGCGTCTGCGACAGCGCGGCGGTAAGATCGGTATCCCGCCGTTCGAGCAGGAACGGCGCCGGACCCAGCGCATAGGATTTGCGATCGGCGATAAAGCGATAGGCCTCCTGATCGGCCGCGGACAGGGTTTCGCTCGCGGTCGCATCGGCGCTGTCGGTGGCTTCGCGCGCTTCCTGATTGGCGATCCCGCGCATCCGCTCGGCGCGCCCGGCTTCGTCCGAGATCGAGGTCTCGGCGTTGATCTTCGCCACCTGCACCTCGCGATAGGCGCCCGCCGCACCCGCCGGCGGATGGATTTCCGCGATCACCACGCCCACGATCTCGATCCCGGTGTGGTAGACGGCGATGTCGCGGGCGAGATTGGTCCGCAGACTGTCCTGGAGCTGCTGCTGGTTGCCCGTGAGCAGTTGCTCGAGCGTGTGGCTGTCGAAATAATTCAGCACCAGCCGGCCGGCGGTCTCGCGCACCAAGGTCTCGGGATCGGCGACGCTATAGACCGAGGCGAGCGCGTCCTGATCGGTGAGGCCGGTGCGGTAGAGCACATGGATCTCGGTCGAAACCGCCTGAAAACCCTGCTGCCCGCGGCTTACGCTCGCCACCAGATAATGCGCCTCGTCCTCGTGCGCGGTCTCCCACAGCCGGTCCATGCTCGGCGGCGGCACGCCTTCGGCGCCGATTGGGTCGGGGGTGCTGACCGCCTGGTCGACACCGACCGCGACCTCATGCACCGTGCCGTATTCGACCGGACGCAGCGTGCCGAGCGGCCACGGCAGCAGCAGATGCAGCCCCGGCCCGTAAACCGCGACCGGCGCGCCGAAGCGTTGGTAAACCCCGCGACCACCGATATCGATCAGCTTAAGGCCGGAAAGCCCCCAGCACAGCAGCGCGGTGCCGACCACCGCCGGCAGCGCCGCGGCGGAGAGAAAACCCAGCGCCCAACTGCGGCCGAAATCGAGGCCGAGATGGGTTTTGAGCAGCGCAGAAGGCGCGCGCGGACCGCCGGTGATGAGGGTAGCGATGATGCTGTCGGTCACTGCGACCGCGACATCGTGCTTCGGCGCCGGCAGGAACAGGCGCCCGAACGCACGCATCCCGAGTTCCGCCGCAACCAGTCCCGGCACCACCGAAACCACCACCAGCACCCACCAAATCCAGGCGAGGCCGGCGCCGCGCAGGATCTCGGTGACCCCGGCCGCGAACAGCAGCAGGGTAGCGAGCAGCAACAGCCGGCGCAGCGTCGGTGCCTCCGGCATTTGCGGCGCCGGAAAGCCGGCCATGGTGCGTTCGGTGACGAGTGCTACAAACGCCACCACCACGGCGAAACCGCCCAGGATGTTGGCGTCGGCGGATAGCGGCTGGACCGCATCGGCGCGGGGCCAGAAATACCACGACACGCCGATCACCAGCGCGGCGAACAACGGCACCACCACCCCTTGGCCGGTGCGCGCGGCATAACCCGGACCCCGCGCGCTGAGCGCCCAAGCCGGCGCGGCACGGTCGGGGGGCGTGAAGCGCGCGGCGGTGAGCAGCGCGGTGGCGGCGAGCCCACCGATCGCGAGCAGCAGGCTGGCGAGCGTGAGGCCACCGAATCCGCTGGTCACCGCCTCCACCGCCTGCGCCCGCTCGCGCGTGAGTGCGAGCGGCACCCAAGCTCCCGGCAGATAGGCGAGCGCGCCGTAAAGCACGACGATCGCGGCAGCGGCGCCGTAGAACCACAGCAGACGGCGGATCAAGCGGTGCGCGCGGCTGATCACGATCTCGGGTACTTCCGACGGCTCCGGTGCGCTGCTATTGTCGGCGAGGTCCATTATGCTTCCTAATTTCCTCGTAACCATTTACCACGACGGCCGATGACCCTGATCGAATAACCGCCATTTCCAGGAGATGGCTTGACTTGCATCAAGCACAAGGGCGCCAATAACACGCAGCTTGCCGGGAACACAAGATGGCGTGTAAAACGCGCGTCGTAAACAGCAACATCAAGAAATAGGTCCAGCAACAATATAACATAACAACCGCGTTAGACGGATGAGATGTTATATCGGATCACAGTGAACGCGCGGGTAGAAATTGGCTCAGCCGGCAGCATTATCCGAGATCAAATTATTGCGGCCGCGACGCCCGGGGCGCCTGTTGCTGTTGCTCGCGATCGTGCTTGCGGTCGGCGGATTTCTGGTGGCGCGGGCGGTAACCCGGGCTCGTCTTGCCCGCGAGCTGCTCACGACTTTTCCTTATGCCATCGATCAACATCCGGAGCTGGTGCGCTACGCGCTCAGCGTCGCGCCGGCGATCTACCAGGCCCATTGCGCGACATGTCACGGCGCCGACATGAAAGGCGAAACCAAAATCGGCGCACCGGCTTTGATCGATAAGAAGACCTGGCTCTACGGCGACGGATCGGTGGCGGAAATCGAGCGCACCATTCTCTACGGGATTCGTTCCGGCAACGGCGAATCCCATAACGTAACGGAAATGACCGCGTTCGGCATCACCGGTCAGCTTACGCCGGACGAAATCAGCGATGCCGTGCAATATCTGCTGGAATTGAACAGCCGTCCCTATGATCAGGAGGCCGCGGATGCCGGACAGAATCTGTTCTTCGGCAAGGCCGCGTGTTTCGACTGCCACGGCATGGACGGGCGCGGCGATCCCAACTACGGCGCGCCGAATCTCACCATCAATGTCTGGAACAACGGCGGGACCGAGCAGGATCTCTATCATTCGATCTATTATGGCGTACACCACATCTGTCCTGCCTGGTTCAACAAGCTGACCCTAGGACAAATCCGCGCGCTGGCGGTAATGCTTCACACTCTATCGAAACCCGCAAGCACATGAGCTCAACTTCAAAAATCGTCCGCGTTTCCCGCACTTCCCGGCGCGGCGTGATCGGCCCGTTAGTCTCGGCCGAATTCCGCGGCGTCACCTTGCCGGCGATCGCCGCCATCATCGGTCTCGCGGTTGCCGGCTGGAGCCTGTTCCGCGCCAGTGCGCCGCCCGCGACCAGTGTGCCGCCGGGGGTCGCGGCTTTGGTGAACCAGCGCCCGATTCTGACCAGCGATTTCATCAGCGAGGCCGAGACCGAGATTTCGATTCCGTTCGAGCAGATCACCGATGATCAGCGCGCCAAGGTGTTGCACGGCATGATCGATCAGGAGTTGCTGGTGCAGCGCGCGCTGGCGCTCGATCTGCCCGAGACCACCATCGAGGTGCGCACCGCGCTTGCCGACGGGTTGAACGCCCAGGTTGATGCGCCGGCATTGGCGGTAAGCCCGACCGATGACGAGTTGCGCGCCTATTATCTCGCCCACCGCGCCGCCTATGCGTCCGAAGGCACCATGACAGTGCATGATATCGTGTTGAAGGTCGGCGGCTATCAGAACGTCGATCAGGATTTCGGCCAGGCCGAAGCCGACGCCGAGGAAGCGGTGTATAAATTGCGCTCCGGCGAGGCGCTCGCCGACGTGATGGAGCACTATGGTTTCGTCGACAGCGGCCGGGTCCAGAACGACACCGAGTTCGATTTCGCCGCCAAGATTCATTTGGGCGATAAATTATATGCGGTTGCCGAGACCCTGAACGACGGCGACATTTCCGACCCGGTCGAGATGGACGACGGCGTGCATGTGCTGATCATGGATACTCGCGTGTTGCCGCACTACAGCGACTACGAGGCGGTTCGCGCTCAGGTTTACAACGGCTATCGCGACCAGCTCCGCGCTAAGGCCGAAGCCGAGAATCTGGCCTATCTGCGCGCCAACGCGACGATTCTGCTGGCCCCGGGCATGAAGGAATGAAAGCAAAATTATCAAAAGCTTTTTGCTTCTTTTTTTCAAAAAAGAAGACTTCTTCTTTTTTTGAAAAAAAAGAAGCAAAAAAACTTTTGTCAATTTTTGGCCTGTGGCTTGCGATGTCCGGCGCTGCCTACGGCGAGACGCGCAGCGTGGATGCCAGCATCTGGGCGATCACCGGCGATAATATACTGGTGCGGGTGATCGAACCCGACAGCGTTTGGCGGCAATTGCCGAGCGACAACGGCGGGCCGATCACGATCGATGATCTCGGGCAGTATATCCTCGGGCACTACGGCGCGCGCTCTGCCGGCGGCGACTGCGCCGCGGTCGATCTTGGGTTTGATCTCGGCAAAGTCACGCCGATGACCTACATCCCTGGCGAGCGCCGCTATGAAATGATCCTGCATTGTCCAAGCGCCGATAACATCACCCTGATCAACCGCGCGGTCTTCGCGGAAATCCCCGGCCATACCAACCAGGCGCTGATATCCCGCAACAACGCCCCCGGCGTGCGCCAGGTGTTCAGCACTGATCGCGAGGAAATCCCCGCCACCGCACCGCCGATCTCGGCCGCGAGCCAGATCGGCGTGGGCTGGCACCATTTCTGGTTCGACATCGACAATGTTCTGTTCGTGCTGGGTTTCTTCGCCCTGTGCGGCCTTGGCCGCCGCCTCCGCTACGCCTTTGCGGGGCTCGTCGCTGGCCGCGTGGTTTGCCTGCTCGCAGTGGCTTCAAACCAGATCGAGCCGGTCGTGGCCCATGGCGAATGGCTGGCGGGCTTTCTGCTGCTGCTGATCGCCGCCGAACTGATCGGCAAACGCACCAGTCGCGCGCCGCTCGCATTCGCTGCCCTCATGGCATTGCTGGCGGCGCTGGCGTGGAAAATCGGCGGCCCGGTGGCGCTGCCCCTTGCAGGCGGCCTGCTGGGCGCGGGCTACCTGCGGCTGCGCCGGCTTCTGCCCGCGATGGAATATCTTTGGGTAGTGCCGGCGGCGCTATTCGGCATGGCCGATGGATTAGACTACTGGCCCGACCTCGCACTGCTGGGACGGCCCGCGACCGGCACGCTGGCGCTGTTCAACCTTGGCGCTCTGGTGGGCGCGGCGGTGCTCTGGCTGGTTTGCGGCGGCGTGAATAAGATCAGATTCGCGCCCCGCGCGGAATGGGCGGCAATCGCGCTGGCGGGATTCGGCGGGTTCATGGTGCTGAGCCGGCTGTAAAAGCAAGAAACTTCTTTTTGTGAACAAAAAGAAGCAAAAAAACTTCAAACAATTGCAAAAGGGAATCGCCGATGAGCACGGCCTCACCGCCATCGCATTATCCCAAAACGGCCAAAGTTCCTTTTGCTTCTTTTTCTTTCAAGAAAAAGAAGACTCTTTCTTCCCTGCCTTCCCCCCTCCCTCACTCTTTCGCCGCGCGCCCGGATCGGCTAGCTACCGCTCGTGCGCAATCTTTCGCCCCTTGTTCTGATTCTGATCGCGTTGCAAATGCTCCTGGTCGTGCTGGGCTGGCAGTGGGCCGGGCGTCCCATTCCCGTTACGCCCGACGCCCCCACCGACCGGTTCAACTCGCTGTCTTTTGCCCCCTATCGACCCGGCGAGTCACCGCTCACCGGCCATTATCCGACCGAGGCTGAAATCGATTCCGACCTTGCGCTGCTCGCGCCCAAGGTCAATGCGATCCGCACCTATGCTTCCGCCGAGGGCATCGTCGATGTGCCCGGGCTCGCGAAGCAGCACGGCATCAAGGTTTGGGAGGGGATCTGGCTCAGCGGCGATCGCGCCCGCAATCAGATCGAGATCGCCGCCGGCGTGGCGCAGGCCAACCGCTATCCCGGCACGATCGATCGCGTCGTGGTCGGCAACGAGGTGCTGCTGCGGCGCGACCTGCCGCCGGCGGAGCTGATCGGCGACATCGATGAGGTCCGCTCCCAGGTGAGCCAGCCGGTGACCTATGCCGACGTGCAGGATTTTTGGGAGGAATTTCCCGAGGTCGCGCGGCACGTCGACATCGTCACCGTCCATCTGCTGCCGTATTGGGAAAACAACCCGACCGACATCGACGGCGCGGTCGCCCACATCGACGCGGTCTATCAGCACATGCACCAGCTCTTCCCCGGCAAGCCGATCGCGATCGGCGAGACCGGCTGGCCCAGCCGTGGCCGCTGGCGCGACGCGGCCGCGCCATCGATCGTGAACGAGGCCAAGTTCATCCGCGAATTCATGGTGTTGGCGGCCCGCGAAGGCTTTCAATACAATCTGATCGAAGCGTTCGATCAGAACTGGAAGGCGATCGGCGAGGGCACGGTTGGTTCGCGCTGGGGGATCTGGACCGCGGATCGCAGACCAAAATTCCCGCTGCGCGGTCCGGTTTCGAACGATCCGGATTGGCCGAACGCGGCCGCACTTTCGGTCGGATGCGCGCTGCTTCTCATCATGGTCGGATTTTCCGGTCCAAAGCTGCCGCTCCGGGTCGCGGCATTGCTTTCGTGCTGTGCTACCATACTGGGCACTTCGGTCGGCTACGGCGTCTCCGAGACCTGGCCAGATCTTTATACTCTTGATCTCGGCCTGGCGGCGTCGGTCAATCTGCCGGTGCAGGCGCTGCTCGCAGCGCTCGCGGTGCGGCGCTTTCGCAGTGTTTTGCTCGGGCACCGCCCGCGCCGTTCGCGCAACGGCAATGACGCCACCAACTTCGCGCGCGCGCTCGTGCTAATGCAATGGCCGCGCGTGAGCCTCGACGCGCTGTTCGACGATCTCAATTTCATCTTCGTCTGGGTCGCGCTGATGCTGGAAATCCTGCTGGTGCTCGACGGGCGCTATCGCGATTTTCCGACGCCGGCATTTGTGACGCCGGTTGCCGTGGTGGTGCTGCGCGCGGTACTGGCGGACTTGCCTTGCTCCGGCGGCGGACGGGAGGAGATTTGGCTGGGTCTCAGCCTGGCGGGGTTTGCGGTCTTCAACATCTTCGAGGAAACGCTGGCGAACACCCAGGCGATGGTGTGGGACGGGATGGCGCTGACCATGGCGCTGGCGCAGTTGCTCCGGTTGGTAAGATTTCAGGCTAAGGGTGGGAAGAATCTTCTTTTTGTGAACAAAAAGAAGCAAAAAAACCTTGGAAATCTTGGTTTGGAGGTCTCGGCTCCAATCGAATAAAAGTTTTTTGCTTCTTTTTTTCAAAAAAAAGGAAGATTCTTGCTTTATCATCGCAACGAATATCATTGGGGGGGCAGTGCGATGCTGGTCGCAACCACCGAAACCATCGCCGGGCAGCAAGTGCTGGAAACCATCGGCCAATGTTTCGGCGTAGTGGTGCGCAGCCGTGGGCTTGGCGGCAACATCATGGCCGGGCTGCGTTCGCTGGTCGGCGGCGAGATCCATGAATACACCGCACTGCTCGAGGAGGCGCGACGTCACGCGGTCGACCGGATGGTGCAGAACGCGACCATGATGGGCGCCAACGCCGTGATCATGATGCGCTTCGATTCGTCGGAGATCGGCGAGACCATGAGCGAAATCGTCGCCTATGGCACCGCGGTGCGGATCGCGCCGCTGGCGAAATGACCTCGCCGATGCGCACTGGTGCGATCATCTGCGGCGTCATCCTGCTGTTGCTGGCGTTGTGGTTGTGGCGAGTGGGAGCGCCGCCAGAGGCGCTGGCCATGCCGACGTTTTTGGGTCTGGCCTTGACCATCGGTACCTTGATCGAGCGAAGCTACAAGTCGCCGCACCCCGGGCCGCCTCGCGCCGGCTGGGTCGCGACCGGCGAGCGCTTCATCGATCCTGAAACCGGGAAAAGCGTTTCGGTCTACTCCGATCCCCACACCGGCGAGCGCGAATATCGCGCCGATCCCGGCAGCCCCTGACGCGAGGCGGAATGCGCCCCCCTAGCGCCGCTGCTCGCGACGCATTATGTCGGGCAAGTTCGTTGCTTTAGGGAGCCAAACGCGATGGACATCGTCCCGCTCGCCGATCCGCTGCTGTCGCTCTCCCAGGAGACCTGGGCGACCGTGCTCGCCGAAGCCGAGGCCGTGGCAGCCGCGGAGCCGATCCTATGGCCCTCGCTGGAAGCATCGGTGCTACGGCATTCGAACATCGGCGAGGCGATCGCCGACCACCTCTCGCGCAAGTTAGCCTGCCCCGAGCTCTCCGCCCAGGCGCTTGCCGATCTGTTCGCCGAAGCGATCGAGGATGAGCCCGGTATCGCCGAGGCTGCGGTAATCGATCTGCGCGCGATCCGCGACCGCGACCCCGCCGCCGCCGACCTGATGTCGCCGTTTCTCTGGTTCAAGGGTTATCTGTCGCTGCAGACCCACCGGATGAGCCATTGGCTGTGGCGGCACGGCCGCCGCCATGTTGCGCGCCAGATCCAAAGCCGGGTTTCGGAGCGTTTCGCGGTCGACATTCACCCCGCCGCGCGATTCGGCCGCGGCATCCTGATCGATCACGGCACCGGCCTGGTGGTGGGCGAGACCGCGGTGGTGGAAAACGAGGTCTCGATCCTTCAGGCCGTGACCTTGGGCGGCACCGGCAAGGAGTGCGGCGATCGTCATCCCAAGATCCGCCACGGCGTGCTGATCGGCGCCGGCGCCAAGGTTTTGGGAAATATCGAGGTCGGCGAAGGCGCCAAGATCGGCGCCGGATCGATCGTGCTCGACGATGTCGAGCCTTACACCACCGTGGTCGGCAACCCCGCCCGCCCGGTCGGCGAGAAGCTCCACGGCCTCGCCGCCCTCACCATGGACCACCGTCTGCCGCCCCCGGAATATGTGATCTAGCCTCGAATCCAATGGTCAAAAGCTTTTTGCTGCTTTTTTTCAAAAAAGAAGTCTTCTTTTTTGAAAAAAAGCAGCAAAAAACTTTTATGGATTAGACTAGATCAACTTTTCCAGGATGGTACGATGTCGGCTTCGGTGATTCCGGTAATCCTCTCAGGCGGTTCGGGGACGCGGCTGTGGCCGATTTCGCGCAGCAGCTATCCCAAACAATTCTGGTCGCTGGTGACCGACAAGAGCCTGATCCAGGATACCGTGCTCCGGGCGTCGGGCGAGGCGTTCCTGCCGCCGATGGTGGTGTGCAACCAGGAACACCGGTTTCTGGTGCGCGATCAACTCCACCAGGTCGGGATCGACGACGCCGAAATCATACTGGAACCGGTCGGACGCAACAGCGCACCAGCGATCGCCGCGGCAGCGCTGATCGCAGCGGAACGCGACCCGGACGCGGTGCTGTGGATCATGGCGGCGGATTCGGCGGTGGCACTGCCCGACGCGCTGCGCGCGAGCCTTGAGTACGCCGCGGCGGCAGCGCGAGCGGGGTATTGCGTCACCTTCGGCATGAAACCGACCTCGCCCGAGACCGGCTACGGCTACATCGAAATCGGCGAGGAACTGGACGGACTGCCGGGCGCGCACCATGTCGCCCGCTTTGTCGAAAAGCCCGGGGCAGACGAAGCGGCCACGCTGGTCGCCGGCGGCCGCCACCTGTGGAACTCCGGCATGTTCGTCGCGACCGCCAAAACCTGGCTCGCCGAGATGGCCGAACACGCACCCGACGTGCTTGCGGCGGTGAGCAAGTCGGTGGCGGCGCGACGCGACGATCTCGGGTTCATTCGTCTGGATGACGCAAGCTTCAAGGCCAGCCCCGATATCTCGATCGACTACGCGGTCGCCGAGCGCACCCGCCACGCCGCGGTGGTGCCGGCCGAAATCGGCTGGTCGGACGTCGGCAGCTGGGACGCACTGTGGCAGATCGCGGCCAAGGACGCCGACGGCAATGCCTCGATCGGCGACGTCACGCTGGTGGATTCGAAGAATTGCCTGGTGCGGGCCGACGGCATGCTGGTCGCGGTGGCCGGGCTCGAGGACATCGCGCTGGTGGTGACCGAGGATGCGGTGCTGGCGGCACGGCGCGACCGTTCGCAGGACGTGAAGCTGATCGTCGACCGGCTGAAGAAGCGCGGCCGCAAGGAGGCCACCGAGCACAACCGGATCTACCGCCCCTGGGGGTTCTACGAGAGCCTGATCAACGGCGCGCGCTTCCAGGTGAAGCGGATCGTGGTCGAACCGGGTAAGAAACTGAGCCTGCAGAAGCACTTCCATCGCGCCGAACATTGGGTGGTGGTGGCGGGGACGGCTTACGTCACGCGTGACGCCGACGTGGTGATGGTGCGCGAGAACGAGAGCATCTATCTGCCGCTGGGCTGCGTGCATCGGCTGGATAATCCGGGGAAAATACCGCTCGAGCTGATCGAGGTGCAGTCCGGCGCGTATTTGGGCGAAGACGACATCGTGCGGCTGGAAGATCACTTCGGACGGAGTTGATGGCGGAACCCATCGCCGGGGGACTCTTTCGCGCCGACGGCGACAGCATTACCGGCTGGTGCTGGTGCGCTGCCCGGCCGCAGGTTCAGTGCGTCGTTGAAGTGCTGATCGACGGCATTTTCTGGCGGGAGCTGAAGGCGAGCCGGCGTGCCGAGGGGGTCCGGCTGAACGGTCCGCCGCACGATCATTTCGGCTTCCTTGCAACGCTGCCGCAGCGCGCGGGCACCCGCTGGCATCGGATCGAGGCCCGCGAACAGCGCACCGGCCAAGTGTTTGGCCGGCTGATGGAGGGCGGCCCGGACCCGGAACGGCTCGCGATCGAGCGGCGGATTCTGACGGTGCTGAAGGAGGCGGAGGAACTCGGCGACGCGCTGGCGGTGCTGCCGCGGCCGATCGGATTCCCGGCGTTGTTTGGCGCGGTGGGCGCCGGGTTGCTGGGACCGCGGCTGCCCCCTTTCAGCCTGCGCGTGCCGCCGGTACCGCGAGTGACGCTGGTGGTGACGTCGTGCGACGGTCTGGCGGCGGCGTATCGGGCGATCCTAGCGCTCGCGGTGCCGGCGGCGGACCTTGGTGCCGAGCTGCTGCTGCTCGGGAACCTGCAGGAGGGATTGGCGGAGCTGGCGCCGATCGTGCGCGGGCTGCAGTTGATCGACGTTACCGCGATCGGGGACGCACTCGACGCCGCGCGGGGGGAATATGTGCTGGTGCTGGATGGAGCGCGGCTGGGATTGGAGACGGATTTGGCGCAGTGGCTGCTGGATGGAGTGACGGTCGGCGCGCGAGATCACGGTGCGTTGATCCTGGGCATCAAGCGTGACGATTGGCGCGCGATGGCCGGGATCGTAGCGATCGGTTTACCAGCCGCGGTGCAGGATGTCACATTGCAGGCTCAGGTGCTGGGGCTGCCGCTGCGCACGGTAGGAGCCGGATGCTGAAGGCAGGCGATCGGGTGCTGATCGTGGGCGCGGGATTTGCAGGCGCGGTACACGCGCGGGTGCTGGCGGAAGCCGGCGTGATCGTGGACATGATCGACCAACGGCCGCACATCGCGGGCAATGCTTATGACAGGGCCGATGAGCGCGGGATCCGGGTGCATGTCTACGGGCCGCATCTGTTTCACACCAATAATCTGAAAGTGGTCGAATTTCTTAAGCGATTCGGTGAGTTCGTGCCCTACGAGCACCGGGTCGCGGCGGAAGTCGACGGGCGGTACGTTTCGTTTCCGGTCAATCGCACCACGTTCGAGCAAGTATTCGAGCGCGAATTCGGTGACGAGGCGGAATTGGAGGCGTTCATCGCGACGCTGGCCGAGCCGATCGCGGCGCCGGAGAATGCAGGCGAATATTTGCGCTCGCGCATCGGCGCGCGAATGACGGATTTGTTTTTCCGGCCCTACACCAAGAAAATGTGGGGGCTGGATCTGGAACAGATGGATGCGGCGGTGGTGCGTCGCGTGCCGATCCGGACCGATCGTGACGATCGCTATTTCCCCAACGATCAATACCAGATGCTGCCGCGAGATGGCTATACCGAGGTGGTGCGGGCGATCCTGGACCATCCGCTGATCTCGGTGCGGCTGGGCGTGGCGTTCGAGAAAAGCATGGAGGCGGGGTATGATCTCAGCTTTCTATCCTGCCCGATCGATGAATATTTCGATTACCGGTTTGGCGAATTGCCCTATCGCTCGATCAGGTTTCATCACCAGGCGGTGGCGAGTGCTCCGACCGATGCCGCAACGGTGAATTACACCGATGCGAGACAATTTACGCGGGAGACTTATTGGCATCTGCTGCCGTGCCATGACGGGAGCGAAGGTAGGGTAAAAACCAAGACGGTCGAGGAGCCTTGCGATTACAAGGACAATGGCATGGAGCGCTATTATCCGGTGCGCGATGCGGGGGGAGTTTATGCCGCGCGCTACCGGGAATATGCTGAACTAGCGAAGGGGTTTCCGCAGTTACGGTTTATCGGTCGATGTGGAACCTACACTTATCTCGATATGCACCAGGTGATCGCGCAGTCGATGACGTTGGCGCAAAGAGAAATCGGCCAAGAATCGTCGTAGGATGGGTTGCCCTCGTAACCCATCACGAAGCCCGTTGCGCTGCCAACAAAAATTCGCGATTGCCTTCGGGGCCGGTGATCGGACTTTCCTCAATGCCCAATACACGCCAGCCCGGCAATGCGGACCACCATGCGGCGATTTCTTCGCACACTTCGCGATGAATTTTGGGATCACGGATCACCCCTCGTCCGGCCGAAACCAAATCAGCGCCGGCTTCGAACTGCGGCTTAATCAAAACAATCGCCCAGGCACCCGCCGCACATAACGCGAGCGGCGCGGGCAACAACACCCGCTGCCCGATGAAACTTGCGTCGCACACCAACACTTCGATCGGCTCGGGAACTTGCGCCGTGGTCAGATGGCGCGCGTTGGTCTGTTCCAACACCACCACGCGCGGATCGTTGCGCAACCGCCAAGCCAGCTGACCGTGGCCAACGTCTACCGCGAAAACCCGCGACGCCCCCTCATGCAGCAACACATCGGTAAACCCGCCGGTCGACGCCCCCACATCCAGACAAACCTTGCCCGCCGGCGACAGGCCAAAATGGGCAATCCCGTGCGCCAGCTTCAGACCGCCGCGCGACACCCACGGATGATCCGCGCCGCGCACCTCCAACGGCGCGTCCTCGGCCACCATGTCCCCGGCTTTGCCTACGCGCCGCTCGCCCGAGAATATTTTGCCGGCCATGATCAGCGCCTGGGCGCGGGCCCGGCTCTCGACCAGGCCGCGATCCACCAACGCAACATCGACACGCTTTTTCATGGGTTGAGAAAAGCAACCCTCCT
>Ga0302310_10000950_pt1 | contig 25493 bp, 28 predicted proteins | sample III_Palsa_N1_2_FD_200451 | JGI IMG/M metagenome (GOLD analysis project Ga0302310, IMG submission 200451) | Peat permafrost microbial communities from Stordalen Mire near Abisko, Sweden - III_Palsa_N1_2 | ecosystem: Environmental > Terrestrial > Soil > Palsa > Peat permafrost | place: Sweden...
GAATGCGCATGCGACTTCCACGCCGCTGGGCGACCGCGCGGAGACGATCGCCATCAAACACGCTTTTGGCGATCATGCCGCGCGGCTCGCGGTCAGCTCCACCAAATCCATGACCGGGCATCTGCTGGGTGCCGCCGGTGTGCTGGAAGCCATCCTCAGCGTGCTGGCCATCCGTGACCAGGTGGCCCCTCCGACCACCAATTACGAAAATCCGGACCCCGAGTGCGACCTCGATTACGTGCCCAACGTGGCGCGCCCGATGAAAATCGACGTCGCGGTGTCGAATTCCTTCGGCTTCGGCGGCACCAACGGCACCCTGGTCCTGCGCCGCTTCGGCGGGTGAGCACGAACCCGGTCCTGATCCGTCCGCTGGCACTGCGTCCTGCGGATCTGCGGCGCCTGGCCTATCGTGATCCAGCGGCCTATCCCGTGCTGCTCGACAGCGCCGCCCAGGGGCACCTGGGCCGGTATTCGATCCTCGCGGCCTATCCTATGGGGTCGCTCTGGCAGGACGCTGAGGGCCGGCTGCGTGGCCGCGGCCTGGCAGAGGCCCCTGGCGCAGAAGAGGGCTTTCTTTCGACTTTCGAGCGTCTGTGGCGCCAGTCTTCCATCGACCGGCTCGATGCCGAAGGGGGCTTCGCAGCCCCGGCAGGCCCCTTCCGCGGCGGCTGGTTCATCTACCTGGGCTACGAGATCGCCGGGGAGATAGAGCCGCAGCTTGCCTTGCCCGCGCAGCTCAGCGGAGGCTTGGCGCCGCGCGCGTTCGCCCTGCGCGTCCCGGCTGCCATCGTCTATGACCACCTGGCCGGGCGGTCCTGGGCCGTGATCGAGGCGGGGCACGAGGCGCTGACGCTGCGCCTGGAGCGGGACCTGGCCGCGATCGCTGGCGCAGCGGACCTGCCCGCCGCATCCGCGGGAGTCGCCCCGATGGCCCTGCCGCTCCAGGAAGAGGATCCGGAGCGATTTGGCAGCAGCGTGGGCGCCGCGCTCGAGCACATCCGCTCGGGGGACATCTATCAGGCCAATCTCTCGCGCGGCTGGCGGGCCTCCTGGGCGGGCGCGCCAACGGACGCGCCGGTGAGCGAGGATGCGCTCTACGCGGCCAGTGCACAGCTCTATGAGCGCCTGCGCGCGCAGAACCCGGCGCCGTTTGCGGCGCTGGCGCGATTCGAGGGCTGGCACCTGCTGAGCTCCTCCCCCGAACGTCTCGTGCGGGTAGAGGGCCAGCGTGTCGAGACGCGGCCCATCGCCGGCACGCGCCCGCGCAGCCGCGAGGCCTCGGCCGACCCGCGCGAGCTCGCCGCGCTGATTGCGCACCCCAAGGAGCGTGCCGAGCACATCATGCTGGTCGATCTGGAGCGCAACGATCTCGGCCGCGTCTGCCGCGCCGGGACCGTGCGCGCGGATGAGCTCATGATCACGGAAAGCTATGCGCACGTGCATCACATCGTCTCGAATGTATGCGGCGAGCTGATCGCCGGCCTGGGGCCGGTGGATGTGCTGCGCGCAGTATTTCCGGGCGGCAGCATCACGGGCTGTCCGAAGTTCCGCTGCATGCAGATCATCGCCGCTCTGGAACGCGAGGCGCGCGGCGCCTACACGGGCGCCCTGGGCTACGTCAATCGCGACGGTTCGATGGACCTGAATATCCTGATCCGGACGATCACGATGGATTCGCGCGCGCTCGAATTCCGCGCCGGGGCCGGCATCGTCGCCGATTCGGACTGGCAGCTCGAATTGCAGGAGACCCGCGCCAAGGCGCGCGGCATGATCGCGGCGCTGCAGAATGGCTGATTACCTCCATGCGAATGCGGGCACGATGAGCTGGGTGAACGGCCTGGCATCCGATCAGGTGGCGAGCGTGGACCGCGGGCTGCAATATGGCGACGGACTGTTCGAGACCATCGCCTGTATCGATGGGCAGCCGTGCTGGCTGGCATGGCACCTCCGGCGACTGCGCCGGGGCTGCGAGCGACTCGGGATAGGCTTTCACGACTTCGATGAACTTGGCACTGAAATCTCGGCCCGTGCCGGGGGTGGCAGCCGCTGCATCCTCAAGCTGATCCTCACGCGTGGCAGCGCATCGCGGCGGGGCTACCGGCCGGCAGGGGATGAAACTCCGACGCGCATCCTGTCGCGCCATGCCTGGCCGGCCGATTCGGCCGATCCGCCCGGATCGAACGCGGACTTTCCCGTGGCGGTTTCGGGCGTCAGACTCGGTATCAACCCGCAGCTGGCGGGACTGAAGCATCTTAATCGGCTCGAGCAGGTGCTCGCACAGCAGCAGCTGTGCGGCACGGCGCAGGAGGAAGCGCTGATGTTGTCGAGTGCCGGACACGTGATCGGCGGCAGTATGTCGAATCTATTCCTGGCCGACGAGGCAGGACTGTCCACGCCCTCGCTGGAGGACTGCGGCGTCGCCGGTGTGATGCGCGAGCTGGTGTGCGATGCGGCCGCGCGCCACGGCAGGCCGGTGCGAATCCGGCGCATCGAGGCGGCCGAACTTGGCAGCGCACTCGAGGCCTTCGTCACCAATGTGCGCTGGGGCGTGCGATCGATCAGCGAACTTGCCGGTCGCACGCTTGGGCAGCGCACCCACGCACAGATCGCGAGGGGCTGGATAGATGCCGCGCGCGCTTAGACGGCTGGGGTTGCTGCTGGCGCTGGTGGCCGTGGCGGCGGGCGGCGCCCTGGGCTTGGGGCGTCATCTCGACCATGAGATGGATCGTCCGGCGCCGGCTGCAGATCCGGTGCGGATCCAGGTGACGCCGGGTGAGCCGCTGCGGCTGATATTGTCGCGCCTGCAGCAGCAGGGGGCGCTGCGCAATGCGCACGAGGTCGAGTGGTATCTGCGCCTGCACCGGCTGCGTCCCCGCGCGCAGGCCGGCAACTACGAGATTGCCCCGCATTCAAGCGCGCGCGCCGTGCTCGAGCAGTTCGAGACTGGCCGCGTGGTGCTTGAACAGCTCACCATCGTCGAAGGTTGGAATTTCCTGCAACTGCGGCACGCGCTCGATGCCGACGCATCGCTGGTGCACGCCACGCGCGGCATACCTGAGGCCGCGCTCATGAGTGCGCTCGGGCACGAGGCGCAGGCGCCGGAGGGCCGCTTTTTTCCCGACACTTACCGTTTCGCCGCCGGCACCAGCGATCGTCGCATTCTCGAACTGGCCTACGAGCGCATGCAGGCAGCGCTCGCGGCGGCTTGGGAGACACGCGCGCCGGACTTGCCGCTGGCGAACGCCGATGAGGCGCTGATCCTGGCTTCAGTGGTCGAGAAGGAAACGGGACGGGAAGATGAGCGGCCCAAAGTGGCCGCTGTGTTCGTGAACCGACTGCGTCGCGGCATGCGCCTGCAGTCGGATCCCACGGTCATCTACGGGCTGGGCGAGCGGTATGACGGCAATATCCACACGCGCGATCTGGAAACCGACACGCCTTACAACAGCTACACGCGCGCCGGGCTGCCGCCCACGCCCATTGCGATGCCCGGCATCGCATCGCTCCAGGCAACGCTGCATCCGGCCGACATCGATGCGCTGTACTTCGTCGCCACGGGAACGGGTGATGGTGGACATCAATTCTCCTCCAACCTCGCAGACCATGATGTGGCGCTGCGCGCCTATCTCAAGCGCATCGGTGCGCATGAACACAAGGCCGCACCGCCGTGACCAATCAGGGCCGTTTCATCACGCTCGAGGGGATCGAGGGCGCAGGAAAATCCACGCTGGCGCGCACGCTCGAGAGTGCGCTGCGGCAGCGGGGGGTGCCGGTCATCCTCACGCGCGAGCCCGGAGGTTCACCGCTAGCGGAGCGGCTGCGCGGGATCCTGCTCGAGCGCGGGTCGGAACCGATTTCGCCGGTCGCCGAAACACTGCTCATGTTCGCGGCACGTTCGATTCACATCGAGAGCCGCATCCGTCCAGCGCTGGAGCAGGGTAGCTGGGTGATCTGCGATCGCTTCAGCGATGCCACTCGCGCCTACCAGGGTGCGGGTCGCGGTGTCGAGGCAGGCCTCATCGAGTCGCTGGCGCAGGCCGTGCACGCGCAGCTGTGGCCGCAGCGTACGCTGCTGCTGGACCTGCCGGTGGATGTCGGCCTGACACGAGCGCGAGCGCGCCGCGCGGGCGGCGATCGCTTCGAGGATGAGGAACGTCAGTTCTTCGAACGTGCGCGCGCCCGTTACCTGCAGGTGGCGGCCGATGAGCCGCAGCGAGTGCGCGTCATCGACGCGCGGCTCGAGCCGGCGCAGGTGGCCGCGCAGGCGTTCGCCGCGATTGAGGATCTGCTGTAGTCCATGAATTTCTACCCGGGTGTCGAGGTTCCGTGGCTCAGCTCGCAGATGGAGCAGCTGCGCCGTACCCGTCTCGCGGGACGCTTTCCGACGGGACTGCTGATTGCCGACCGACGTGGCGCGGGGGGCCTGTGGCTGGCGCACTATGCCGCGCAGGTGGCCCTGTGCCGCGGCGAGTCCCCGCCGTGCGGTAACTGCCGTGAATGCCGCCAGTTCCTGACTTCGCAGCATCCCGACTTCACCATCGTCGGCCCGCTAGAGGACTCGAAATACATCCGCGTCGAGCAGATCCGCGAGCTGACCTCGGAGCTGTCGCTGACCGCCCATGGCGGCGGCGCGGGCGTGGCGCTGCTGCACCCGGCCGATGCGATGAATACCAATGCCGCGAATGCGCTGCTCAAGACACTGGAGGAGCCGCGCCCGGGGCTGACGCTCATATTGGTCACGGAAGCACCCGCGCGGCTGCCCGCCACGGTGTTGAGCCGATGTCAGAAGCTGCGCATCGGTGCGCCCTCGCGGGCAGCGAGCATCGAGTGGCTCAATCGCAGCCGCGGCGAGGGACCCTGGGGCGCGGTGCTGGATGTGATCGGCGAGGCCCCGTTCGAGGCGGCGGCGCTCGATCCGGCCGAGGTTGCGCGAGCAGCCGCGGAGACCTTCCGGACACTGAACGAAATGGTCGTCGGAAGGCAGGAAGCCGCGGGCCTGGCCGGCATCGCCGAGCGCTGGGCCAAGGCTGAGCAGTTCGAGCTGCGTCTGACCTGCATTGAGACCTGGATCACAGCGTGCATCGATCGCGCCGCAGGGGCACCTCGCGAGTTGACAGAATTGCGCAATGGCGCCCACTTGCCAGAATCCAGTTGGGACATGAATACTGCAGCATTGCTGCGGCTGCTGGATGCGGCCTACGAGTTGCGCGGATTGCGGCTGACTGCCATCAACCGCGCCCTGGCCCTCGAGCAGATGCTGTGGCAGTTGACGCGTACGCGATCACGAGTGGCATGAATTGAAGAGCATATAGGACCCGACAGGGAACATGGCCAAGGACCCAAATTCCAGATCCGGAATCAATAAGCCCGGTTTGCTGACCCTGACCATCAAGGACAAGAGCGCGCTGTACCTGGCGTATATGCCTTATGTGCAGAATGGCGGACTGTTCATCCCGACCAGCAGCAACTACCGCCTCGGGGATGAGGTGTTCATGTTGCTCAATCTGATGGGTGAGGATGAGAAGCTGCCGGTCGCCGGGCGCGTCATCTGGGTGACCCCCAAGGGCGCACAGGGCAAACGCACGGCCGGTATCGGCGTGCAGTTTTCCGAGCAGGATCGCGGGCAGACCCGCAACAAGATCGAGAACTATCTGGCCGGCGCGCTCTCGGGCGACAAGGCCACGCACACCATGTAGCGTTCAGGCGAGGTAGCGCTCAGGCGTTACGCCGCAGGGCGCCCTCGGCGGCATCCAGCCCGCCGCGCAATACGTAGGCATCGAAGCCGCGTTCCACCAGGATAAAGGCCGCCGCGGAGCTGCGCCGGCCGGTGTCGCAGTAGACGACGTAGGGCCGCGAACGATCCAGGGTCGAGATCTTCAGGCGAATGAAGTAAAGCGGTACGTTGAGCGAACCCTCGATGGCAAGGTTCTGGTGCTCGGAGGGCAGGCGCACGTCGAGCCAATGGCCGCCGCGGGCGATGACATCGCGCGCACTCGGGTAGTCGATCCACTGCACCAGCGGCTCATTCATGAGCTCGCGAAAATCCTTTTTGTTCAGCCGCATCAGCACACCATCAGTGAGCATGGTGACGGTCGCGTTGCGCTTGGCCTCCGAGATCAGCGCCTCCTCGCCGAAGGTATCTCCAATCGTGAGCTCGGCAAGCTTCAGACCCCCGCGATTGAGCGGTGTCTCGCGTGTGACCAGGCACTTGCCGTTTACGATCGCGTAGAAGAAATCGCCCTCGGCACCCTGCTGGATGATGATCTCGCCCTCGCGGCAGTTCATGCGCTGCATGCGCATGAAGATGGCCTGGATGTTCGCCGGCGGGATGCGGTGGAAGGCCTGCGTCTGCAGCAGCGTGGTCATCCAGTCGTCACCGGCGGTTCCGGTCAGCTGTGCCTGCAGTTCGGCCACTTCGTAGGTGCCCGTCTGATCCCAGGTGATCATCATGTCGAGTAGTTCGCTGTCGACTGCCAGGTACTCGATGGGGTCGACGGCGCGAGCGGTCATCTTTCGAGGCAGCTTCGGGGACAGTGGGTTGCGTGCTTCGGCAGTACCGCCGCGAATCATGGCGACTGTGTTGTCACCTTCGCGCAGTTCGACCAGCCCGGTGACGAGCCAGTAGGTGGACTTGTCGCGGTCCCCCTCCTTGAAGAGTGTGCGGCTGGCGGGCAGCTGGGAGATTCCGACTTTGCGCGCGAGCGCGAGCAGGTTCTCCTTCTTCATGCCGTCGAATGGCGAGAATTTTCGGAGTAGCGCCACATCGACAGGCCTTTCTTCAGTCATGCTCGAATCTCGACTCCATGTCCTCGCATCGTTCGCAGACATTCGATGCTAACACAGCGTCAGACGGCGCCCTTCGGCGCCAGTTCACGCATTTGCCCCTGCCGTCAGGTCAGGCTTGACCAACCCGCATCGGCCCGGAAACGGGCGCCGTAGCGCTGTTCGAGCTCCCGCAGCCGCGCCACGCAGGCGGCCACGCCGCGTGCCTTCGCGTAGGCGACCGGGCCGCCGCGAAAGGGGGCAAATCCGGTGCCGAAAATAACCCCGGCATCGATCAGGTCCTGGTCCTCGACGATGCCCTCGCGCGCGCAGGCGACGCACTCGTTAACGAGCGTTAGCATCAGCCGGTCAGCCAGATCGGACGGGACCGGCATGCGATCGGGCTCGCGCGCGATTTTGCCGTCGCGCCAACGATAGAAGCCCTGGCCGCTTTTGCGCCCGAGCTGGCCGGCCTGCACCAGCGAGCGCAGGCGGCTTGCGAATGGCGGAGATTCGCGCTGCAGCTCCCGGGTCACGATCTCTCCCACATGCAGCACCACATCGAGACCCACCACATCGGATAGCTCCATCGGCCCCATGGGCATGCCGAAGTCGACCGCCGCGCGATCGATGGCGTTGAAGGAAATGCCTTCGCCAGCCGCATGCAATGCCTCGTGCAGGTAGGGAAACAACACCCGGTTGACTAGGAAGCCCGGGCTGCTGCGGCAGGGCAGCGGCAGTTTGTCGATGCGGCGCGTGAAGGCCATCGCCGCAGCCAGTGCCTCGGGGCTGGTGCGCACCGAATGCACCACTTCCAGCAGCGGCATCTGCGGCACGGGATTGAAAAAATGCAGGCCGACGAACTGGCCCGGGTTTTTGAGCTCGCCGTTGAGCGTCTCGAGGGTCAGGCTCGAGGTGTTGGTGGCCAGCAGCGCGCCAGGGCGCATGCGGGGTTCGGCCGCTGCGTAGAGCGCGCGCTTGGCTTCCAGATCCTCGAAGATCGCTTCGATGACAACGTCCGCTTTGGCGACGCCGCTGCCTGCCACATCGGCACTGAGTCGCTCGGCGGCCTGCATGCGCTCGGCGGGTGTCGGCAGGCGCTTTTCGAACAGGGCGCGCGCACGCGTGAGTGCGGGCTCGATGTATTTGAGTTCGCGGTCCTGCAGCGTCACGGTCAGTCCGCGCAGCGCACACCAGGCCGCGATATCGCCACCCATGACCCCCGCGCCGATGATGTGCGCGTGCTCGAAGGAAGCGCCCCGCTTGCCAGCCAGACCCTTGAGCCGATCCTGCAGCAGGAACACACGGATCAGGTTGCGTGCGGTGCTGCCGCGGATAAGCGCCGCGAAGGATTCCGCCTCCGCCAGGAAGGCGGGGCCGCCGCGGGCGCCATGACGCGACCATAGATCGATCATGGCGTAGGGAGCTGGATAGTGATCGCGCCTGGCGTGCGCGGCGACCTGGCGTACCAGCGCCGGTCGCAGCAAGGGCCGCACCCCGGGCCAGCTCAGGAGACGCTCTCGCAGCGACGGCTGGTGCGGCGCCGGGGCCGCCATGATGATGTGGCGCGCGGCATCGGCAAGCTCGCTGCCGCGCTCGACCAGCCGATCGACCAAGCCTATTTTGAGCGCGCGGTCGGCCCGCACGCTGCGGCCAGTGAGCATGAGACCCATGGCCGTGCGCACCCCGAGCAGGCGCACGCTGCGCACCGTGCCGCCGAAGCCGGGGTGGACGCCGAGCTGGACCTCGGGCAAACCGAGGTTGAGCTTCGAGTCGCCGACGGCCACGCGGTAGCGGCAGGCGAGCGCCAGTTCCAGTCCGCCGCCGAGCGCGAAGCCATGGATCGCCGCGACGGTGGGGTAAGGCAGTGATTCGATCGCCGAGAAGATGTCCTGGCCATGGCGAATATGCTGCAACGCCACTTCATTCGATTCGAACTTGGGAAATTCACGGATGTCCGCGCCGGCGATGAACCCGGAGGCCTTGGCCGAGCGAATCACGAGCCCGCGCAGCTCGCGCTGTGCCAGAGCCTGCACCTGGCGTTCCAGTTCGAGCAACACTGCGCGGGAGAGCGTATTGGCCGAAGCGCCGGGCCGGTCCAGGCTCAGCCAGCCGATCTGGTCGGCATCGACCTCCAGGCTCCAGGCAGCTTCGGCGCCAGGTTCAGTCGCGCTCATGAGTTTGATTCCGGTCGCGGCGATGTGACGTGGAAATCGCACACCAATGGGCGATGATCGGAGAAACGCACCTCGGGAATACGGAAGCCGCTGACTTCGATGCCGGCAGTGACCAGCACGAAATCCAGCTCCACGCGCGGCTTGCGCGAGGGAAAAGAGTGCAGCCCCTCGGTGTTGGCGCTGCGCAGGCCCGAGGCGCGCATGAACAGATAGATCTCATGCGTACCCCAGAAGGTATTGAAATCCCCGGCGATGATGACCGGCTTGGTGGAACGCATCACCAGATCATGCAGTGTGCGCAGCTGGTACTGACGGTGGCGGAATTTCAGCGACAGGTGCACGAGAAAGATACAGACGTCCTCGAGTTCCAGTTCGATGATCAGCCGCTTGATGCCGGTATCGAAATAATGAAAACGCTCACCGGTCACGCGCGGCGCGGCGAGCAGGGCATTGGCCTGCTTGCGCACGATGGGCACCAGTTGGTTGATGGAGCCGGTGCCGTACTTGCATTGATGGGCGGTATAATGCCCCAGGGCATTGGCAATGTAGGTTGCCTGGTTAAGCATGCCGGTACGCACCGAGCCGGTGTCGACCTCGATCAGGCCCACGAGGTCGGGGTCCTCGGAGCGGATGAAGCTGGTGATCTGCTCGAGCACGCGCCGGCTGCTGCGCAGGTAACCGGCGCCCGGCACCGGCAGGTGAAACGCCGGCCCGGTGCCGGTGGCGTAGCGGATGTTGTAAACCAGTAATCTCACGGAGCTGGCAGCGCTCTCTATCCTTACTGAAGGCCGTCACAGTACACTGCAAGTATGTCTCAACGCGATCCCATCCGTGTCTTTGTGACCCACGCCTTCGAGGAGAGCGACGACTACGTTCGCGTCTTCGAATACCTCGAGAGCGCGCGCAATTTTTATTATCGCAACTGCGGCAACCTGGCCTTCGACGAGGGCAAAGGACGCTCGCAGGATGCGGTACGCGAGGAGCTGCGCAAGCAGATCGCCAACGCCGAGGTCATCATTGCCTTATCGAGCCTGTATTCGGACCAGCAAGACCTGTTGATCTTCCAGCTGCATTACGCCAAGGCCAGCGATAAACCGGTGGTCTTCCTGCCGCTGTTCGGCCGCGATCAGCCCAAGCTCAAGACGCTCGATGGGCTGCTCGATGAAACGGCGGCCTGGGATGAGCGGGGGCTGGTAGACGCGGTCAAGCGTCAGGCGCGCCATGAAGACACGACGCGTTGGGACACTATCGAGTTCAAAATCGACTAGCGCTCAGGGATTCGCGCTCGCCTCGATCGACAGGAACTTCAGCAGCGGGGCAGGGCTACGATTGCTGCGGCCGTTGTGGATCTGCTGCTTCATGCCGGCGAACATGCCGTACAGGCGCACCACCAGTTCGGCATAGCGGCGCGCTTCCTCGTTGGAGAGTTTGCGCACCGAGGCCTTCACGACATCGTCTCCGGGCAGCGCGTGTGCGCGGTGCAGCGCCTGGATCATCTCGGCAAACTCCGCGCCGATTGCACCGGGCAGATCCGATTCCTGAACATCCTCGAGGTGCGAGCAGTACGCATCGAGCAGCCGATCCTTGATCGTTCCCGGCCCTGTCATCGACAGAGCAGCCGCTTCGAGTCGTGTGCTCAAGTCTCTCATGTGATGCTCCCTGCGGCTGTCGGCGAGTTCGCGTTGCGCTTTTTTTCGATCGCGAGACCCATCCCGCCCCATCAATTTATTGGTTTATGAAAACCCTGCTTCATCAATGGTGTACGGTCTTAATATAGCGCGAAGCCTGCGAAACACAATGGAGAATCTGCAGCGACTTCACGGCTTTGCATGCAAGTGCTTGCGTATTGCGGCCCGGAGATGCAATTGGACAGAATGCATAAAAATCATGTGAAATATGATGTATATGTCCTAATGATATGATTATAAAAGATATTACTCCTCGAAAAAAACGGCACAAGCCCGACCCGGCGGTGCTGCAATTGGCCGGGCAGCGAGCGCCTCGCCGATCGCGCGCGCAAGCCCGGCCGCAGCGCTGAAAACCCCAGTCGCTGCAATGTTAAAGCTCACTGTTTTAAGATACTGCTAACAAATCGCGCGCGTACCACGCGGGAGCGACGATGGCGGGGAAGAAAGCCGGCAGATCAAGCAGCGCCCGGGCACGAGGGCTGCGCACGCTGCAACACCAGACACTGTCGCCGACCGTGCGCTACGCGATCGATACCGAGGTCTGGCTGCGGGGTCTGCTGCTGGCGCGCGAAGCAGCCCCGGCGCTCGATCCGCGCTGGGCCACCAAGGATCAGGTGCACGACGAGGCGCTGGGCTGGTTTCTCCAGCAACACGCCCAGCAGGTGCTCGAGGACTATCCGGCGCGCCGGGCGGGCGATGAGGATCTCACCTTCTGGCTCGACTCGCGGCTCATGGAACGCGCGCGACGCATGGCCGCGCGCGACGGTGTCAGGCTGGCCAGACTGATCGATGCGGCCCTGAGCGCCTACGCGCGCCAGCATATCCCGCACGAATTGGTCGAATTTCGGCAGCGGGTGCAGCAAGAGGCGCAGAAGCTCTACGGTGCGCTGCGGGGCGGAGTCGCGGCACCAACGCGCGTTCGCCGGTGAGGCGCGCGACGGCCATCCAGGGTTGGGTGCTGGTGAGCTGCGGCTGGCTGGCGGTCATGGCCAGCGCGATGCTCTCGCCGGTGTTGCCGAGCATGACGGCCTATTTTCGCTCGATCCCGTCCGTCGATCTGCAGGTGTCGCTGGTGGCGGGATTGCCTGCGCTTTCGGTGGCGCTGCTCGCGTGGCCCTTCGGTGCCCTCGGCGATCGCGTCGGGCATAAGCGCGTGCTTTGCTGGGCCGTAGCCTTTTACGGATTCGTCGGTACCGCGCCGACATGGCTGCCCGCTCTCAGTGAAATCGTGGTGTCGCGCGCGCTGGTCGGGGTCGCGGAAGCCGCCATCATGACCTGCAGCACGGCCCTTATCGGTGCCTATTTCGATGGCGCGCGGCGTGGGCGCTATCTGGCACTGCAGACCGGCACTGCGCCGATTGCGGCAGTGACGGTGATCGCGATCGGCGGCGCGCTGGGAGCCTCGAGCTGGCGGGCGCCGTTCCTGGCCTATGGCTTCGGCTTCGTGCTGACGCCCCTGACTGCGCTGCTGCTCAAAGAGGTGCGGGCGCCGCGCGAACCCACCGAGGCGACTGCCGTGTCGCCCGCGCCCGAATCGGCGCCCTTCGTCTGGGGCAAGCTGATCTGGATCTGCGCGGTCACCCTGTTTGCGATGACCGCCTTTCTGGTCACCGTGGTGCAGACCGGATTCCTGTTGACCGAGCGGGGGTGAGTGCGCCGCAGGGCATCGGCATCTACCAGGGCGCCGCCTCGCTGGCCAATCCGCTCGGCGCGCTGTTATTCGGTTTGCTGCCGGCTCGCACGCTGGCAAAACTCACGCTGGCTTTCGCGCTGTTGAGCACGGGCTTCTTCCTGATTGCGCTGTTGCCGGGCTGGCGCAGCGTCGTAATCGGCGCAGCCATTGCCAACCTCGGCGCGGGCATGATGCTGCCTACGCTGATCACCTGGGCCATCAGCACGCTGCCGGCACGGCTGCGCGGCAGCGGAACCGGCCTGTGGATGGCCGCCAGCTTTCTGGGTCAGTTCCTGAGCCCGCTGGCAGTGCTGGGCCTGCGAGACCTGACTGGTAGCCTATCGCAGGCGATCCTCGTCTATGCGATTGCCTGCGGTGGCAGCGGTATCGCAGCGCTGGTAGCGCGCCTGCGATCGCAGCGGGCGGTAGCCTGCGCGTCCTAGCGCCGCTTCACGGCCAACGACAGTCCGAGTGTGTGCGCCTTGTAACGAACTGCTGCTTCGCTGCGACCGAGTTCACGCGCAATCCGCGCGGCCGGCGAGCGGCCAGACTGACGCCGCAGCAACTTTTCGTGCGCAGCCGTCCAAAGAATCCTCTGCCGCCGCTTCTTTCCTTTGGCCATGAAATAAGTTCCCTTCAATGATTGGTAGGCGATAGTGTAGCCGAAGTCGCCATGACGCAATTCGCGTCTGTCCGCTTTACCTCGGCCTGCTCAACGTGCAGCATGGGTCGACGTTGCGGACACCCCCCGCTTCATCTATCGCCAGACTGCAATCAAATTATGCCACGGCGCAGAACTTCGCGTTGGATCGTGCAACAGCTGCTTCCAATAATGCAGGCATTGATGCAGGCATCCACGCAGGCGCGGACGCGATTATGTTGACGCCTGCGCAGCAGGCAGTCCCAGCGCAGCAGGAAGCCACGGTCGGCTCCGCCGCGGCTTTGACCGCTATCGGCATCGTCTATGGCGATCTGGGTACCAGCCCGCTCTACACCTTGCAGAGCATCGTCCAGGCCATGGGGGGCCATTTCAGCAGCGAAAGCGGGCTCGGCATATTGTCGCTGATCGTGTGGACGCTGATTGTCACCATCTCGGTCAAATACTGTGTGTTTGTGATGCGCGCCGACAATCACGGTGAAGGCGGCATCCTGGCATTGATGTCGTTGATAGGAGCCAATAGCTTCCGGCCCGGCACCCGGCTACTGGCCATCATGGGTTTGCTGGGCGCGGCGCTGGTTTACGGTGATGGCGCCATTACGCCCGCTATTTCGGTGCTGAGCGCGCTCGAAGGCGTCAATGTCGTCAGTGATGTACTCAAGCCATTCGTGATGCCCGCGGCAGTGGTGATCCTGCTGCTGCTGTTCGCCCTGCAGCGCGTTGGGACCGAACGCATCGGGCGCGCCTTCGGTCCCATCATGCTGCTGTGGTTTGTGACGATCGCGGTGCTCGGAGTCATCGGCATCGCCCGCAATCCGAGCGTACTGACCGCCATTGATCCGCGGCATGCAATCGCCTTCATGGCGCAAAACCGCGGCTCGACGCTGCTGGTGCTCGGCGGCGTGTTTCTTTGCATCACCGGCGGTGAGGCGCTATACGCGGACATGGGCCACATCGGCAAGATTCCCATACGGCGGGCCTGGTATCTGATCGTGCTGCCGGCGCTGCTGCTGAGCTATGCGGGACAGACGGCATTGATGATCGGGCGCGGATCGGTCGACGGCAATCCCTTCTTTCTGCAGGCACCACCGTGGGCGATCTATCCGCTGGTGGTGCTGGCCACTGTAGCCACGATCATCGCCAGCCAGGCCATCATCACCGGCTCCTTCTCGATGACGCGGCAAGCCATGCAGCTGGCGTGGATGCCGGCCGTGAACATTCGCCAGACCTCGGATCAGCGCTATGGGCAGATCTATGTGCCGGTGGTCAATTGGCTGATGATGATCGCCACCATCGCGATCACGATCGCTTTCAAAAGTTCCGATCGGCTGGCCGGCGCGTATGGCACAGCGGTGTCCACCACGATGCTGTTGACCAGCTGCCTGTTGATCGTGGCGATGCGTCGGATCTGGCATTGGCCGCTGCCACTGGTTGCCGCCGTGGGCGGTCTGTTCCTGCTGGTGGACCTGGGGTTCTTTGCTGCTAACCTGCTGAAGATCGTCGATGGCGGCTGGTTGCCGCTGACGCTCGGGCTGCTGATCTTCTATCTGATGGTGACCTGGCGCCGAGGCGCCGAGGCACTGCAGGCCTGCATCGCCCGCGACTCCACCGAGAAGCCTGATCAACTGCTGCGGGACCTGAACGCAGGCCGCGTGCCGCGCGTGGCTGGAACCGCGATATTCCTGACGCGCTCGGACGAGCGCTGCCCGCGGATACTCGTGGAGCATGTGCACAACATGGGCGCGTTGCATCAAACAGCGGTCACGCTGCGCGTGGTGTTCCGCGATACACCGCGCGTAGCAGCGGAGGAGCGCTGGACGATTGAGTCCGTCGGCGCCGGACTGTGGCGCGCAGTGATCTGTTTCGGTTTCATCGAAGTGCCTGATCTGTGCACGGTGCTCAAGGCGATCCCCGACCTGGATCCCTCCATCGACCTGGATGGCGCGGTCTACTTCGGCACGCGCGATCTGGTCGTGCGCAGGCCCGGCAGCCGGGTGCTGGGTCACTTCGGCCTGGCTTTGTTCGCGTTCCTGTATCGCAACGCCGTCAAGATGGTGGACCGCTTCCATCTGCCGGCGCAGAGCGTGGTGGAAATTGCCCGACTCATAGCGATCTGAGAGCATGTGACGTGGCCGCAGTCCCAGGGATCATATCGTTCCGTCAGAACATCGAGCCTCAGACGGCCAATCCCGATGGCGCGCGCCTGCTCTCAGGCAATCCCCGGCTCACAGTCTGGAATCATTACAGCGACCCGAGCCAGCAATTCTTTGCGGGCGTATGGTCGGCCACGCGCGGTTGCTGGCGCATCCAGTACACGGAACATGAGTTCTGTCACCTGCTCGAAGGCCGCGTGGTGCTGACCAGCACAGCTGGAGAGCGATGGGAATTCATGGCTGGAGACAGCTTCGTCGTGCCATCAGGGTTCGGCGGCAGCTGGGAAGTACTCGAGGACTGCCGCAAGCTCTACGCTATCTTCGAGGCCGGCGCAAAATAGCCGGCCCCGCGCTGCCGGGCACGGGTGGGGTGCAGCCGGCAGCGCATCAAACAACCTCGCACTCACCTACTGCGCAATGCTCAGGGCCGTAGTGTCGACCTGCTGTACGCCCTTGGTGTGGCGAGCAACGTAGATCACGTGAGTTTTTTGCGCTTCGGAAACCACGGTGCCCGACAGCGCCACGATCCCATTGTTGGTCTTGACGCTGATGTCCGAACCCTTGGTCCTGCCGTAGGCAGCGAACTTGGTCTTCAGATCCGCCGTGACCGCGGTGTCTTCAACCGCCGCCGCCGTCTCGTGCGTGGCATGCTTGGCCTTGGAGCCAAGTTCCGATGTTGCGGAAGGTGCATCGATCTGATTGTTGACACTGCGAACGCCCGAGACGTTCGAGGCCAGCGATTCCGCCGCATCCTTCGCCGTGGAATTCGGCGCGCTGCCAGTGAGTGTGACCACGCCATTGTTGGTCGTTACGCTCACATCGCTGCCTTTCAGGCGATGGTCGGTCGCAAATTTTGTCTTCACCTGCCCCGTAATGGCAGTGTCGCTCACTGCTGCGCCTACCGAGGCACTGCTATCGGTCGAGTCAGGGGCCGAATAGGCCACGGTACCTGCGCCGATTGAGGCAGAAATCGCCAATGCAATTAGTCTCTTGCGAGACAATCGTGAAACGTTCATTAGGTTCCTCCTTAAATAATTTTCAGCGCCAAGGAGTCGGCGTGAGCGCCTTCCTTCGCCGAGCCAGCATGCGGCGAGGGCCTTGCCCAGGGCTGTAGGAGCGAACCGACGGAAACGGAACCATAACCACGCGGACCGCTGCCAGCGAAGTCCTGCGCATCTCAGTGCGTCACGGCCACGGCGTTGCGGAAATGTTCGCGATAGATCACGTATAGACCGCTGGCGGTAACGATGGCGCCGCCGATCAGCGTGCGTTGATCGGGCAGGGTTCGCCAGAGCACCCAATCAAACATGAGGCCCCACAGCAGCGCGGTGTATTCGAACGGTGCCACGCGTGCGGGCGATGCGGCGCGAAAGGCCTGGATGATGAGCATCTGGCCCAGCGCACCGGTAATGCCGATGATCAGTATCCACGGCCAGTGCGTCGGCTGCACCGGCACCCAGTGCGGCCACGCAATGGCGCCGTTGACAAGTCCGACGGTGACGACAAAAGAGAAGGCGACGCTGAGCGTCGATTCGCCGCGCGCCAGCGTTCGAATCGTGATGGCACTGAGTGAATAGCACAGCGCGGAGCCCAGAGCCGCCGCGGCACCCACCGAGACGAAGTGCGAGGCGCTTGGTCGCAGCATGATCAGCACGCCCAGCAGCCCCAGGACGACCGCCAGCCAACGATGCCAGTCCACATGCTCATGCAACAGCAGCGCCGAGAGCGCGGTGACGATCAAGGGCGCGCAAAGAAAAATTGCGTACGTTTCGGTGAGCGGTAATGTCTGCAGCGAGTACACAAACAGGCTCAGCATGCCCACGGCTAGCACACCGCGCGCCAGGTGGGGCCACCATCGCGCCGGCAGCAGCCGGCGCCACTCGCCGCGCCAGCCCACAGCCAGGAGCATTACCGGGATGGAGGCAAGTCCGCGGATGCAGCTCACCTGCCATGGCGGGTACGAACCCGTTAGTTGTTTGAGGCTTGCGTCCATGAGTGAAAACACGGCGACGGCCGTGAGCATCAGGGGGATGCCGCGGGATTGGAAACTCGACATGGGCGCGGAGTCTGAACGGCCGCGGTGGCTGTGGCAAAATGCAGCATGAGCGCACTCGCCCCCGCGGAGGCACTGGCCAGGCTGCTGGCGGGCAGCCGCCGCCTGGTCGTCCTGACGGGCGCAGGCTGCAGCACCGAATCGGGCATTCCCGACTACCGCGATGTCGGCGGTGCCTGGAAGCGCAAACCGCCCATGATGTTTCAGGAGTTTATCGGCAGCTCCTCGGCACGCCAGCGCTACTGGGCGCGGGCCTGCATCGGCTGGCGTCAGTTCGACAGCGTCTCACCGGGGCGATCCCATCACGCATTGGCGCGGCTGGAGCAGGTCGGGAGGGTCGACTGCGTGATTACGCAGAATGTGGATGGACTGCATCAGCGCGCGGGCAGCCGTCGCGTCATCGATCTGCATGGGCGAATCGATGGAGTGGAGTGCCTGCGCTGCCGCGCCGCTTTCACGCGTGCCGAGATTCAGGCGCGGCTCAATGCGCTCAATCCACGCTGGGCCGAGGCTCATGCGGCCATGGGCCCGGATGGCGATGCGCTGCTCGAGGAGGAAGGCTGGCGGCAGTTTCGGCTGGTCGATTGCGCGAACTGCCAGGGCGCTCTGAAACCGACGGTAGTGTTCTTCGGCGAGGCGGTGCCTGCGGTCACGGTATCTGCCGCGTATGCGGCGTTAGCCGATGCCGATGCGTTGTTGGTGGCGGGCTCTTCGCTGATGGTCTATTCCGGCTATCGATTCGTGCGCGCCGCGTGCGAGCGCGGATTGCCTGTGGCGGTGGTGAATCTGGGTACCACGCGTGCCGATGCACAAGTGTCGCTAAAAGTCGAGGCCTCGTGCGGCGAGGCGCTCGAGCGGCTGGCCGAAACGCTGGCGAGCAACGCTGCAATTCGTTAGGCTTCACTCCAACAACGATCGAGCCGTGCATCGCATCGCGGCATCGAATCCAAGGGAGAAAACCGACATGAGCCTGGCCTCAGAATTCAAAGAATTTGCCATGAAGGGCAGCGTGGTCGACCTGGCTATCGGCGTGATCATCGGCGCTGCCTTCGGCAAGATCGTCTCCTCCCTGGTGGGCGATATTTTCATGCCGGTGCTCGGCAAGGCCATCGGCGGCATCAATTTCAGCGATCTGGCGGTCACCCTGGGCAAGGACCCGACCGGCAAGGAAGTGCTGATCAAGTACGGCAGTTTCCTACAGACCGTCTTCGATTTCGTGGTGATCGCGCTGGTGCTGTTCATGGCCATCAAGGGCCTCAACACCTTGAAGAAGCCGCCGGTCGTCGTGGTCGTGGAAGCGCCGCCGCCACCGCGTCAGGAAGTTTTGCTGGAAGAGATCCGGGATCTGCTCGCAAAGCGCTGAACGCACGGCCGCAGAGGGCGCGCGGTCGCCCACCCGCCGATCACGCTGCGCTTAAATCAGGGGAGAAAAAAATGGGATTGCTCGATGGTCTATTGGGGGGCGTCGTCGGTGCCGAGATGACCTCATTGGTGCAGGGTGAGATCGCGCGTCACGGCGGGTTGCCGGGACTCGTGTCGCAGTTCGAACAGCAAGGTCTCGGCGGCGTGGTGCAGTCATGGGTGGGGACCGGTTCGAACCAGCCGATCACCGCCGATCAACTGCACAAGGTGCTCGGGAGCGCCACGGTGCAGCAGATGGCCGCGAAATTTGGGATCGATCCGCAGGAGCTGCTGCAGAAGCTCTCACAGGTGCTGCCCCAGGCCGTGGACAAGATGACGCCCGCAGGCGTCGTACCCCAACCTTGAGCGCACGCGAATTCAATTAAAGGGAGTTATATGAAATCGATCGTCAAAATCAGTGTACTGGCCGCAGCCCTGTGTTACGCCGGCGCGGTGTTCTCTCAGGCCCCCGCTGATGCACCGGCCGGCACTAACGGCGTGTGCAAAGACGGTACCTACTCGCAGGCGGCGCACAAGCAGGGCGCCTGCCGTGGTCACCAGGGTGTCAAGGAATGGTACGCCACAGCGGCTGGCGGCAGCAGTTCCGGCAGCGCCAGCCCTGCGCCCGCCGCATCAGCAGCACCAGCAGTACCCGCGACTGCCGCGGCGCCCGCCGCGCCAGCGGCACCTGCAGCGCCGGCGGCTCCTGCCGCCAAGTCATCTGGCTATACGCCGCCGGCGACGCCCGCCGCGGGCGGTGGCCCCGGCATGGTCTGGGTGAACACCTCCAGTAATGTGTATCACTGCCCAAGCGACCGGTGGTACGGCAAGACCAAGCAGGGCGCCTACATGAGCGAGGCAGATGCCAAGGCGAAGGGCGCGCGGCCGGATCACGGCAAGACCTGTCAGTCGTAGAAAACCCCGCCGCTGCGTTCGCAATACTTTGCCGACGCTGACATTGCTTCAAGGCGCTTGATGGGCGCGCGTGCGATGCTCCTCGCACGTGCGCTGCGGCGCCTGGTGGAGAGTCAGTCATGCATCGAGGCCAACACCTTCGCCTTCACGTCGCGGCGTTGTGCGCCGCTTTGGCTCTGGCCGCCGCAGGTATCGCTGCCGCCGATCCAAGCCCTGCAACCCCGACGCCGCCCCCGTCCGGAGCCGGTTCAGCACCGCGCGACGTCAATCGCGAGCAATGGCAGGCGTGCCACAAACAGGCGGACGACCAGAAGCTCGCGCGCGGGGAAGCGCGCCGTGAGTTTATGAAAAATTGCATGAAGGCGTCGCAGCCGGGAGGTGCGGCCTAGCGCAGGCTCATCACCAGGATGAACACCAGGAACAGCAGGAACGCCGTTCCGGCAATGCCGATCAGCATCACGGTGCGCCATAGGGAACCAAACAGGCCCAGCCGATAGGTTTCACGCAGCTGCAGGAACATGTGCAGCGGCGGCACCAACAGCAGCAGCGTGACAGCGAGCGCGCTCATGCCCACCAGCGCCAGCAGGGCGCACACGACGATCAGCAGTGACATGAAGGACAGCGAGTACAGCGAAAACACCGCGTGGTCATAGACCGCCACATCGCGCCGTCCGACGAACATCAGCCAAAGAAACGGCAGCGAGATCGGGATCAGCATGAACAGGAACTTGTAAGCGGTGTTCTCGAGTCGATATAAGTAAAGCTCGGGGTTGTGCAACGCGTGCCGAATCAGCGCGTCGGTGCGCGGACTGCCGGTATCGAGCTTCTTGTCGCCCCAGTCAGCCAGCACACGCGCTACGGAACCTGACTCGCCCCCGGCGCCGGCATCGGCACCCGCCGCGGATTGGGAATCTGCGCTCACGTTCCCGACGGATAGGGCGGCTTCGGCCCATTTCTGCGCGCGCTCCGTCATGCCCAGTTCCGTCTGGGCATCGCTCAGTGCCTCCTGCTCCGTCTCGGTACCGTGGCCCGCGCGGCGCGCGGCATCCAATGCGGTGGTGGCGCGCTCGACCTCTTTGTGCGCCTCCTGAACCTGGGCGATGAGCGCATCGTGCGCCGCGGCGCGCGAGGCGGGATCGGTGCCCGATGTGTGCACGCGCCCGACCGTCAACGAGACCACGAAGAACATCAGAAAGCCGGTGAAGAGAAACAGCGCCAGCGGCGAGACGTAACGTGTGCGCTGCCCGTCGATGTAGCGGCGGGTCAGCAGTCCCGGGCGGCCGGCGAGCAGCGGCAGCGTGCGCCAACCCTTGGCATCGAAGTGCAGCACGTTGTGCACCATTTCCTCGACCAGGTGCAGCAGCGATCGATGCAAATGGCCCGGCTGGCCGCAGGCATGGCAGAAGCGCCCTGTCAGCAAAGTGCCGCAATTGGCGCAGGCGTGGCCGTGCAGGCCACCGCCAGGCGCGGGCACCGAAGCGCCTTCGATCTCGGCGGCCGCCAGTCCGGCCGTCACGAACGCCCCTGCCTGTTCCAGTTCACTGCTCACATTGCACCTCCGTCAGCTACTATAAACGCCGTCGCGGAAATGCTCTGCTATGCTCCGGCGCGGGCCTCGAGCCGCTCGGCGCGGCAGGGATAAAAGAGCAAACATGATGCGCGCGCTGCTGGCGTTCCTGGTATTGGCGATCCTCGTCGGCTGGGGTTTCACCTGGGCGACGCTGCATTGGTCCTACGCAGCGGGCGAGCGTGCGGGCTACGTGCAGAAGCTCTCAAAGAAGGGCTGGCTGTGCAAGACCTGGGAAGGAGAGATGGCCATGGTGACCATGCCGGGTACCGTGGCCGAGAAGTTCTACTTCACCGTGCCCAACGATGCCTTGGCCATCCGGCTCAACGCCGACGTCGGCAAGCGCATGGCCCTGCACTTCGAACAACACAAATGGATTCCCAGCTCGTGCTTCGGAGACACCGAATACTTCGTCTCGGACTTCCGCGTTACCGAGTGATACACGCGCGACCCGCACCGGAGCACCCGCGGTGAAGGCCGCGGCCGTGATGGACTATCGGGAACTCGCCCGCCGCAGGCTCCCACGGTTCCTGTTCGATTACATCGATGGCGGCTCGTACGCCGAGGTGACTCTGCGGCGCAACGTTTCCGACCTGGAGGCGGTAGCGCTGCGACAGCGTGTGCTGTGCGACGTCTCGGTACTCGATCTGACGACCGAGCTTTTCGGTGCGCTCCAGGCGATGCCGCTCGCCCTGGGCCCGGTGGGCATTGCGGGCCTGAACGCGCGGCGCGGCGAGGTGCAGGCGGCGCGCGCCGCAGAGCGAGCCGGGGTACCGTTCTGCCTCTCGACCGTATCAGCCTGTCCGCTGGCGGAAGTGGCCGCCGCGGTGCAGCGACCCTTCTGGTTTCAGCTCTACATGCTGCGCGACCGCGCCTTCATGCGCGATCTGCTGGAAGAAGCCGCGCGGCATTGTTCCGTGCTGGTGTTTACGGTCGATCTGCCGGTGTCCGGTTCGCGCTACCGCGATGTGCGCTCCGGCTTTGCCGAATCCCTCGGCCTCATGGGCACATTGCGCCGCACCGGGCAAGCACTGCTGCGGCCGCGCTGGGCGTGGGATGTGGGCGTGCGGGGTCGGCCGCTCGCGCTGGGCAATCTGACCGCGGTCATGGGACCGCATCGTGCGCTGGCCGACTACTTCGGCTGGTCTCGCCAGAATTTCGACGCGAGCGTGACCTGGAAGGATCTGGACTGGGTGCGCCAGCACTGGAAGGGTCCGCTCATTATTAAGGGTATTCTCGATCCAAGCGATGCCCGAGCTGCCGCACAGGTCGGTGCGGACGGGATCGTGGTCTCCAATCATGGTGGTCGACAGCTCGATGGCACGCCCTCGACGGCGCGCGCGCTGCCTGCGATTGCCGCAGCGGTGGGCGAGCGACTGACGGTGCTGGTGGACGGCGGGGTGCGCTCGGGGCTGGATGTGGTGCGCATGCTGGCACTCGGTGCCAAGGCGGTGCTGCTCGGGCGCGCTTGGGTCTATGCGCTCGGTGGCAGCGGGGAGGCAGGGGTGGAACACGTGCTCAATCTGATGGCGGAAGAAATGCGCGTTGCGCTGGCGCTGACGGGATGCACGCGGGTGCGCGACATATCGCGTGAGCTGCTGGTGGAATCGCCATGAACGCCCCGGCACGGCAGGCGGTCGCGCGACCGGAGCTGGCGCGCGATCTTCAGCTGCCCCACGCGGGCGCCATCGTCGTCGGTACCATCATCGGCAGCGGCATCTTCCTGGTGCCGACCGAGATGATGCAGGCGGTGGGCTCAGCCCGCATGGTCTACCTGGTCTGGGTAGTCGGCGGCTTGCTGTCCTTCTTCGGCGCGCTGACCTATGCCGAACTCGGGGCCATGAAACCCCAGGCCGGCGGCGAATACGTCTATGTGCGCGACGCGTATGGGCCGCTGGCGGCCTTTCTCTATTCCTGGACCTGGTTCCTGATCGCCAAGCCGGCCTCGATCGCCACGGTAACCACCGGGATCGTGCGGATCCTGGGCACTTTTTCGGTGTTCTCGTTCTTTCCCCAGCCCTTGATTGCTCATCCCTTTATGCTCAATTACGGCCAGCTGGTGGCGATTGCTGCGACCGTGTTCGTCTCATGGCTCAATTACATCGGCGTGCGTCGCGCTGGAGATTTCCAGCTCCTGTTCACGTTGCTCAAGATCGCCATCATCCTGGGCATCGTGGCGGTCGGCTTTTCATACACGGGTGGGAGCTGGGCTAATTTCGGCAGCGAATTCACGGGCGCGACCGGCGGCGTTGCCGGCTTTTTCGCCGCGCTGGTGGCCGCTCTGTGGGCCTACGACGGCTGGAACGACCTGAACATGGTGGCCGGGGAAATCCGTAATCCGCAGCGGAACATCCCGCTGTCGCTGATCTGGGGCGTTGCCGTCGTCGGGGCGCTGTACATACTGGTCAATGCCGCGGTGCAGTTCGTGTTGCCCGCTGCGGCAATGGCGGCCACCGAGCGGCCGGCTTCGGACGCGGTGGCGCTGGTGCTGGGACACACCGGCGCCAGCCTGGTGTCGGTAGGCATCGCCATCTCGATGCTGGTAACCCTGAACGGCACCATCATGAGCGGAGCCCGCGTGCCATTTGCGACCGCGCGCGATGGCTATTTCTTCAAGGCCATTGCCGAGGTCCACCCCCGATATCGCACGCCGGCCGTCTCGATCACGGTGCAGTGCCTCCTGGCCATCGCACTGCTGCTGTTCGGTGGCAATTTCAAGCAGTTTTTCTCGCTCGCCATCTTCGCCGAGTGGCTGTTCTACATGATCGCGGGCAGCACGCTGTTCGTGTTCCGCCATCGTGACCCGGCAGCGGTGCGGCCGTATCGCGTCTGGGGATACCCGTTCGTGCCGGCCGTTTTTATCCTGGTCTCAGCGGTGCTGCTCTACTACACCTTCATGGCAAATCTGGAGAGTTCCGCCTGGGGCTGCGTTGCCATCCTGCTCGGCATCCCGATCTTTTACTTCTTCGCCGGCCGGCGCAACGCGGCCGACTTTTGACCTCCGGCGCCCCTGCATTGCAACGAGCTTATGGCAAACACTTCAACCTAATGCGCATCCAACGGGCACCTACCGCCCGATTCAGGGCGCGGTCCGCCGCAATACTGCGGCGCTTGTCGATGCGGGGCGACCGCGCGGTGTTTATATGGTAAAAGTCCCCATCGGCGAGGAGTTTCTTCAGGAGGGAATTCCTGAGGAAATTCTTCGCCACTAAGCAAGCCAAGGAGCGGAGGGCGAATGGCGGCATTAGATAAGTTGTTGTCTCTGTTCGGTGGGCAGAAAATCCAGGCTCGCCAGTTCAAGAACAGCCAGCACATCACTGTCGCCAATCCCTGGCACGCAGTGGGCATCGTCACTCAGCGCCCGAATTGTCCTGTGTGCGGCTCCTACAAGGGAGTGCGCTTTCTGGCACACGAAGCGCCGCCGCTGCCGCTGCGGAACTGTCCGGACCCGAAGAGCTGCAACACCGTCTACAAGCATTTCCCGGATCGGCGGGCGGGGCCGCGGCGCTCGGAAGAGCGGCGCGCGTTTTCTCCGATGACTCCGACCGTGGTCACACGCGGCGTGCGCGACAATCGCCGCAATACTACCGGGCGCCGCAGAACCGACCATTGAGCCGCTGAACCCGCGTCAGCGTGCCTGGAACAACGCGTTAAGTTCGCTGCCTGCGGCGGCGCCCGCGAGTCCGTCGAAACGACCTTGGTCCGCGATCAGCCGCGCCGCGCGAATGAACCCACCCCAGGCCGCACGTGCCAGGGCACCGCCGACGCTGACACGCCGCACGCCCAGTTCCAGGAATTCCTGCATGGTTTGATCTCCCGGCGACCAGAGCAGCACGTTGAGCGGCTTGGGTGCCACAGCGGCGACTACCGTGCGGATGTCGTCTTGCGTGCGCAGCCCTGGCGCATACAGACAGTCGGCGCCGGCAGAGGCATAGGCCTTCAGTCGCGCGATGGTCTCCGCCAGGTCCGGACGGCCCACCAGGAAACATTCCGCGCGGCCCACGAGCAGGGTATCTCCGCCGGCCTGATCAATCGCGCGCCGTGCGGCCCGCACCCGGGCCACCGCCTCATCGATCGCGTACAGTGGACGCGCGGCGATCCCCGTCGAATCCTCGATTGAAAGTCCGGCGATACCGGTAGCGACGGCCAGTCGCACGCTCTCTCCCACGCCGCCCGCGTCGGTTCCAAATCCGGATTCGAAATCCGCATTCACGGGGATGTCGGTAGCGTCCACTATCGCTGCCAGGTGCGTGAGCACCGCCTCGCGCGAGACTTGATTGTCGGCCTGTCCGATCGTCCAGGCGAAGCCGGAACTGGTGGTCGCAATCGCCTTGAAGCGGAGGCTCTGCAGGAACAGCGCGCTGCCGACATCGAAAGGATTCGGAATGGCAAAGCAGCCTGACTCGTGCAATTGGGCAAATGTGCGGCGCTTGTCGGCAATGCTGGG
>Ga0302310_10000951_pt1 | contig 25490 bp, 26 predicted proteins | sample III_Palsa_N1_2_FD_200451 | JGI IMG/M metagenome (GOLD analysis project Ga0302310, IMG submission 200451) | Peat permafrost microbial communities from Stordalen Mire near Abisko, Sweden - III_Palsa_N1_2 | ecosystem: Environmental > Terrestrial > Soil > Palsa > Peat permafrost | place: Sweden...
CCAGATAGCTCAGTGGTAGAGCGCGGCCCTGAAAAGGCCGGCGTCGGCGGTTCGATCCCGTCTCTGGCCACCACATTCTAAAGCACTTAGCGGCAACCACAGAGTTGATATTTTAGTCGCGCGAACAATACGCGAACATTCGCTTACGCAATGTTCGCTTTGTCGCCTTCTTCCTGCACTGGCTTGTTCTTGTCCATCATGTTCCAGATCACCTTGGCTGTATTTCCAGTCTTGGTGATATGTGCACGTCCGAGCTTGGCGTAGCGCTCCGTCATCTTGATGTTGGCGTGGCCCATAAGCTTCGCCAACTCGTAGAGATCACCGCCGTTCATCATGTACCAGGATGCAAAGGTGTGACGCAGATCGTGAAACCAGAAGTCATGGATATTCGCTCTTTCGAGCAAGTCCTCAAAACTTCCTTCCAGTCTCTGGCGCTTGCTTGCCGGTCCACCCTTCGGAGGAAAGATCCGATCCTGTCCGATCACTTTCGGGTACCGCCGAATCTCTTCGGCGAGCTCCGACGTCATGGGGACAAAACGCTCCTTGCCCTTTTTCAGTTTTGCCCGAACCGCCAGCAATCCTTCGCCATACCTCACGTCGGACCAACGGAGCCGGTGAATCTCGGCTGAGCGCATCCCGGTTGATACGGCGAGCAACACAATGAGCCTCATCCTGCGATTCGTCTGATTAGGGTCTTTGGTTCCCTTTCGAAGGATGCGTTCGTCCAGCGCAGTCTTCATCCGCTGGAGTTCGTCTTCCGACAGGTAGCGCTCCCTTGAATCGTCTGGACGCCTCACTTCAATCAGACTGGCAGGATTCCGGTCGATGCCGGTCTCCGGAGCCCAGATGGTCGAAGCCTTCTCCATCATGTGGTGCATGACGTTGAAGTGGCGCACGGCAGTGTTATCAGCCAGACCGCGTTTACCGGTAAGGTTCTCGTACCAATGTTGAACGGCTATGCCGTCAACCTCGCGTACGAACTTCCGACCCAGTTCGGATCGAATCCCTTCCACGATGCTTGTCTCGCGATCTGCCGAAGCCTTCTTGCTTCCGTAGTGCGTCCAGTAACGATCGATCAAATCGGACATCTTGTAATTGATCTCCTTCTTCACGTCGAGATGCCTATTCTCATCCCGATTGGTCAGCTTCTTGTGCTGCACCTTCTTCGCGACGTCGAATCCACGAATTCTTACGCTCTTCTGTCGACCCTCCTGTCTCCAACGAACTTCAAATAGCCCGTCTGCTTTCTTGTGAACTGACATAATGCGTCTCCTTTAGTAGTCAATGGTTTTGGTTGAGTGTTGTTCGATGAATCGATCAAGTACATTCACATCGAATCGCAACGCACCACCGAGCTTGACCTTGGAAAGCACCCCCATCCTGGACCATTTGTAGACGGTGTCTACCTTTACTCCCAGATATAAGGCTGTCTCTCCGACGTTCAGGAGCCGCCGGACAATGACTCCATTTGACACCAATTCACTAGGCTTTTGATAGAGCATTGTGCCTCCAATTCCGCTGTGCAGACCGCACACGGAATCTTTCATCGTTGCTGGCACCTAACGAAGAGCCATCCAGTTTGCGTCTACCCGGGAGGGCCGGACTGACCGCTCTTCCCATGCGGGACCTCGCGTTATCGATCAATTTTGAGCGTGAGGTCTCGTAGGCCTTCAGTCCAACACTTTTTATCGATTTCGCTACAGTTTTTGTCTATGGCGAGCCTCGCCAGCGGCTACCTTGCGGAGGCCGGACGCCTGATAGAACCTAGTCTCCGCTTGGAGCCTAATTGACAGTTTTGATTTGGCAGCCAACCATGATTTTGTACGAGTTTTCCACAGCACTTTCTCGCGGGCTCGCGGGATCGACAACAGCCACGCAGAGCGTACAGGCCATGTCAGATTCCCTCACATTTCGGCTCCTGAAGTACATCAAAGAGTCCGCGGAGACTTTGAACTTCACTCGCGCTGCGGAAAGAGTGTTCGTCGCACAATCATCGGTGAGCCACCAGATTGGCAAGCTTGAGGAGAACATCGATCTTGTCATCTTTGACAGGTTGCAAAATGGACTCAAGCTCACAGCTGCAGGCCGACTGATTGCCGCCTATGCGGAAACGACGCTGCGTGATTGGGAGCAAACGCTCGCAATGGCGCATGCGGTGCAGCGTAAGCAAGTGCCCCCTTTGCGGCTCGGTTTCTCTTCTTTCGTGAATGCGAAGATTCTCGAAAGGTTCCACGAACACTATGAGGATATGTTTGCAGGCTGCGCGCTCCAGCTAATGAGTGGAGACACAGTTCTCTGCTTGCAGCGCCTCGATGCGGGATTGCTTGATTGCGCCATTCTTCCGCTCCCGATCGATGCGAATCTTTATTCCATTCAGCCAATCAGTCAGAGCCCACTTGTCGTTTGTATGCGTGCCGATGATGCACTTGCAGAACGCGCTCAGCTCGACATCCGAGAGGTCGCTGCAAGAATCACTGTCTTTCGCGATTCAGAGCAATACCCAGCGGCACACGCTCGTCTTGTGGAGATGTTCACCGAAGCAGGTGTGGCACTCCATGTAGGTTGCTCGGCTCGCACCCCAGCGGAGATTCAATGGATGGTGAAAGAACGATATGGACTTGCCCTGATCGACCAATTAGTCCCGTTGGAGCCGGGCCTCATCACACGTCCCCTTGCTGGTCTCACTTGGACAGCAGATACGGCCTTCATCCACTTGAGAAAAGCCGGGCATGTTGCGCTGCCTTTCATCGAACGATTCTTCGAGGACAGTTGGTCGGAATCGAGAGGAAGGAAACAGCCCTCGAAAAGCGATCGTCCAGAGCAATTGGAGTTGCTTGCTTGAGGATGAATCATTCGCCATAGACAAAATGTGTGGCGAAATCGATAAGAAATGTTGGACGAGTGCGTAAAGCGGTTTTAGCGTCATCCTCACTGGCGATGAGTTCACGCCATCAGGAGAATGCTCATGTCACTTCGTTCACACTTCCGAACGCGGAAGCTCAGTCACAAGCTCAATCAGCTCATTCGTGTGATGGCGCCGACTCTCATTGCGCTGTCATTTGCGGGCGTTGCCCATGCTCAGGGAACGATGGATTTCTCTGGCGCGCAGACGCTTATGGGAACGTTTAAGACCTTCGCGATTTATGCGGGTGCTGTCATCTGTTTCGGCGGTCTGATCTTCGCCGGAATCCGCATGATGAGCGGTCGCTTTCAAGACGCGATTCCAGGACTCTTCGGCGCTCTTTTCGGGGCTGGAGTTCTCGGTTGGGGAGCCGGATGGATAGGCAGCCTAACCGGGCAGTCGATGTAGGAGGTGCATCGACATGGCCAAGCGGGGAGAACCGTTACCGATCAATCAGGCGCTGAATCGACCGAGAGCCAAGCTTGGTCTCGATCTTACAGCATGGATGGCGATCGTATTCGTCTGCGTAACGGTTTTCCTCGTTGGGTTTCGTCTCTTGGCGATGCTGGCTTTCCCCACGCTTGCGGTGGGCGCATGGCTCATCGTTCGTAAACACCCAAAGATGTTCCAGCTCTGGGGCCTCGGCCTCAACCAGAAGTCCTACTATGACCCGCGCAAACACTGAGCAGCTAAAACATACGCCCTGGTTCGCGAAGGCGGGAGCCGCGTGCAGCATCGTGCCCATCTCCCGTTTCGTTGGTCCAAACATCTTTGCCCTGAAGGGCGGCGGCTACGGCTGCCTATTTTCCCTGACCGGCATCGACGAAGAGGGTTTGACCGACCAGGAACTCGAATCACGCGTGCGATCCATTGAAGGCGCATTGCGTGGATTGCCCGAAGGATCCTGCCTCTATCAGTACATGCGAGTCATGTCGGGATTCGAGCTTCCACGGCATAAACAGTATGCCAATGCCATCACCGAAACGTTCGCGACTGATCGCCTGTCCTTTCTGGAGAAGTCAGCAGGGTTCCGCCGTATTGATCTTCATTGGTGCCTTACGCTGGAGCCGTCCAAAGCAAAGGCGTTCGAGCGCAAGCCACAGGAGAATACCGCTGATACCTCGCGGATGCTTGCGGACCTCGAAAAGACAGCCGTCATCCTTCAGAGCCATCTCGGCAGCTCACTCGGCCTGAAGCTTCTCGACAAGATAGAGGCCTTTCAATTCTTCAGCTACTTATTCAACCTTGAAGATTGGGCAGAACGGGACCAGCTCCGCAGTGACACCTCCGTAGACCGCCAGATCGTGAAGAACCCTGTTGCATGGCACAGCGATTACGTACAGGTGGGCAAGCGCCATGTGCAGATGTTCTCGCTGAAGACTACTCCGGAAGCCTCAAGACCGTGCCTATTCTCCGGCCTAATGACGCTCGATTGCGACAGTATCCTCTGCTCCACATGGCGAGTGAAGTCCACCTCCGCGGCACGCAGCGAGATCGACGCGCAGGAGAAGTTCATCTCGTTCTTTAAAGTTGGCGTTCTCACACGCGTGATGAGCGGACGCGATACCGCGTCCCTTGAAACCGGAGCTGGCGCTAAGGCCGCCAATTCCAATGTCGATGACCTCAGCGAGGTCATACGCGCTCTCGATAAGAAGGCGCAGGGCGAATACTCGCTCCGGCTGTTGCTCGCCGCGCGCAACGCGGAGCAACTGCGCTCCACTGTGCCCGCTGTCCATCGGATGTTCGTCGATGCACGCGCCCAGGTGATGGAAGAGACGCTAGGTAATCTCTCCGCGTTCTACGCCATGTTCCCCGGCAATCACAAGTTCAATGTCTTTCCGCTGTGGCTTGCGGAGGATCATCACGCAAGGCTGTCCTCTGTGTTCGCTCCCCACATCGGACATCCTCATTCCGAAGACCTCGACAACGAATACCTCAACATCTTCGAGACACGCACGCGAACGCCGTTCTTTCAGGACGCCTATGTGGACGGCGTGCGGGTCATGCTCATCATTGGGCCAACTGGTTCAGGCAAGTCCGTGCATGCGAACAGCGCCGTTGCGTTGGAGCAGAAATACGGCGGGTTTACCTACATTTTCGACATCGGAGCCAGCTACGAGAGCGTTGTCGAATTATACGGCGGCAAGGTGGATCGCGTGGGTAAAGACGGTCCGCGCGTCAATCCGTTCTCCCTTGAACCCACCGAAAGCAACATCAAGTTTCTCTACTCCTTCATCAAGCTTCTGCTCACCAACGGCGGTGCGGAGCTGGAACCAGAAGACGATGATGTGATCCATAAGGCGGTACTGGACATGTACCTGCTCGACCCGGAGAATCGCCGCCTCTCCAATCTCTTTCTTCCTAAGAAGCTCGACCGTTATCTGTCGAAGTGGGTTGGAAAAGGCATCTACCACGCTGTCTTCGACAACGTCGAAGACAGCCTCTCGCTCTCACGCCTCCAGTGCTTCGACTTCCAGGGAGTGAATAACGAGCAATACGCCGACCTGATTGAACCTTTGATGGTATGGCTTCTGCGGCGGATCAATGATGTGCTTTACAACCCCGCCAATCTTGGGGTTCCTAAACACATCCTCATCGAGGAGATCTTCTCTTCGATGAAGAACAAGCAACTGCTCGAAGGTGCTCTCGCTTCCATTAAGACCGTCCGAAAAAATCTCGGCGGCGTCACCATGATCGGTCAGTCGGCTGAAGATCTCGGGGCTAATGCCGATTCCATCGTGAACTCCTGCACATCGTTCCTTTTCCTGAAAGACGCAACCTTCAATCGGAAGCGGTACGCCGAGCTATTCAAGATGAACGAGCAGCAGCTCGCTCTCTTCGAGAGCTTGCAAGACCGCGAAGCACTCTATATGCGTCGCGACGGAGTGAGCAAGGTCGTCACCCTGAATCTCGACAGCCGAAGCTATGCAGTGTTTTCGACGAAGCCCAAAGATCGGGTGCGTCGCGCCAAGTTGATCGAGAAGTACGGCCTGACCGAGGGCATCAATCGCTTTGCCCAGGGAGAGACCGTTTAACCCAATTCATCGCTGCCGAAAGGATCACCCGTGAAACCGCCTATCATCGTCGTCGTATCGTTCGGACTCGCTCTCGCCACCTCGTCTTATGCGGCTACTACCCCGGAGCCCCATCACCTTCAGCCGAATGCGCCGCGCACGGTGATCGTGTCCGAAGCGGACACGCCCCCTGTGATTCGCGCGGGCCTGCTTCAGTCCACACTGATTCTCCTTCCAGCAGAGGAGAAGATTGCTACCGTCTTCGGTGGAGACACCGTGGACTGGGTCTTCGACGGTGGTCACGTCGCCAGTCGCTTCATCAGCATCAAGCCCAAGGTCGCGAACAGCACGACGGACATTCACATCGTCTCCGACCACGGCAACGAATACACATTGCAGCTTCGGGAAGTCTCCGACGATGGAGATCCCCACTTCGATTCCAAAGTCTTCATCGCCCCCGGAGACCAGGCGGCAAAGGACAAACTTGCGGCGATGCCGGTCTTCGTCCCTGCCGCTGACCTGGATAAAGCAAAGCAAGAAGCCGCAGCAGCAAAGGCGGCTCAGACTGCGGAACTGAAGGCCGAGGAGACCAAGGCAGAGACATATCGCAGTCAATATCCGGCCAACCTTCACTTTGATTACACATGGGACGAGAAAAAGGGCAAAACTCTCGGTCTTCAGCAGATATGGCGCGATGACAAGTTCACGTACCTGCGTGGGCAATTTCAGGAAACTCCTGCGTTGTATGAGCTGAAGGACAAAAAGGGATCGCTCATCAACTTCGACTACAACAATGGCCTCTATACGGTGCCCAAGAAACTGGACAACGGGTATCTCGCGATCGGCAAGCAGAAGGTCGAGTTTCACCGCGCCGAAGGGAGGAACTAGCCATGACGGAACCCAACCAGAACCCGCCCGCTACTGTGCCGGAGCAACCAGAAGCCCAACCACCCGTACGCAAGGGAATGCCTGTCCTCATCGCCCTGGTCGCCATCATCGCTCTCATCGGAATCGCGAATATCTCCAGCTTGGTAAGCGGCAGCAAGAGGGTCGCGTCACAGAGTGCGTTGTCCATGCGGCCGGCGACCGCGAACCCACAGCAGGTCTCCAGCTTCGAGAACCAGCAGCAGATGCAGGCGCAACATGATGCCGATGAACGCCAGCACCAACAGGAACTCGCGGCGGCAGTGCGGCAGCTTCAGGCGCAGCAAACTATCCCTGGCCCGGAATCGGATACCGCCCCGCCCATGACGCCCGCGCAACGGGATTCGATCTATGGAGGCAGCTCGAATGCGCCACAGCGGACCTCGAACATCTCGCAGGCCCAGGCTGAGGCGAAGCAGAGAGCTCTTGCAAAGGAGAAACAGCAACAGGACGCTGTCAATAGCGATACGGTCGCCATCGACTTCGCGCACCCGAGCGGGACAGGACCCGCGATTGTTCCTACCGTTCCAACAACCGCTGTCCTGGGAGAAAAAGAAGCGGCTACCACCCATGCGGTTGGCGAATCGCCCGCAGGTGCTTCGACGGCTACTGGCGAGAGCGCGCCCAGTTCGCCGTCTTCTCCAGCCGCCATGGCCGTCTCCGAGCAAAAGGCGAAGCCCGATTCCAAGACAGACCCGATGGGCGGATATGACTTCGACGCCTATCAGGGTCGGCTCTACCGGATCTTCGAGGGCACGGTGCTGGAGGGAGTCGTCACTAATCACATCGACGGCGGCTTCAGCGGCCCGATCCTTATTATGCTAACCACCGATTACTACTCGCACGACCACCAGCAGCTTCTTATGCCCCAGGGCACACGGCTCATCGGAACCGTTCAGAGTGTGGGCAATGCACAACAGCGCAAGATGTTCGTGACCTTCCATCGAGCGGTATGCCCCGATGGCTTCTCCCTCGACTTCGACAAATACATTGGCCTTGATCCTCTGGGAACGACCGGACTTGCCACCAAGGTTGACCACGGCTATCTGCAGGCGTTCGCAGCCGCTGCCGCCATCGGCGGACTGGGCGGCCTTGCACAAATTGGCAACAGCGGTACCGTACTCGACCCTTCGACTCAGATTCGCAATGGCATCTCCGAGCAGTCCGCAACCGAAGGGGAGCAGGTTTTGAACCACTTCCTCAATCGCCTGCCGATCATCACGCTCAAAGAGGGTTCGCGTGCACGCGTGTATGTCGGCAGAGACATTCTTATCCCGTCCTACGCGGAACATCGCGTCGATCCCACGCTGTAAAGAGGAGCACAGCCATGGCCGGACAGTACGAGCACTTGTTCCGCAAAGCGAGTGATGCCAAGCGTGGAGGACACGACGCATGGGCCGTGCAATCGACCGGCGAGAAGGTCGCAGTCGCGCTTGTTCTCAATCGTGCCGACTGGCTGGAGAAGATCCAGTACACACTGGCTGAGGCGATCGAGCGCAGTGGTGCGGAGTGGATTGCCATGATTCCGCAGGTAGCCCGGCAGCTCGCAGAGGAGGAGTGAACACCATGCAGCCTACAACCATTCATCGCATGCGTTTCGCTTCAGCAATCACGGCTGCCATTCTGTTCGTCCCGGTGCTTGTGGGAACAGACACAGGCCGGAATGCGCTTGCGTGGTTCTATCTCCAGTCCATCCAGGCAATTACAAACGCGACACACTTTCACGGATTTCCCCTGGACAGGTTGGACCCGACCTGCCCGCAATGCATGTAATTCAACCCGACCGCAGGAGGCTCTATGAAAGTCACACTGACCAACCGCCGCAAATGGCTCCTTGGAGCAGGTGCGGCGTTGCTCCTCACCGCAACGCCCAGCTTTGCTCTCTTCGGCATCGGAGATATCGTCTTCGACCCGACGAGCTACGCCAGCCTAGTCTCCCAACTCACCACATTGGAGACACAGTACAACATGCTGAAAAACAACATCACGCACTTCTCCGTCAAGCAGCAGTGGCAGACCACGCTCCATGCACTGGAAAACGTGAACGTTGCCAATATGTTCGGCGAGACGGCGGGCTTCAGTATTGCGCTCAACAGCAACTCCCCCAGCGCATCAAGCACCGCGTGGAAAGCGGCGACGGTGCCGATGAGCAGCAACACGACCACCTACTTGCAGGGACAGACGCTCGGTGGTTCCCGTACCTCGCAACTCGCGATGATCGAAACCTCCGATTCGATCTCGCCGGACTGCCTCACCGCAGTGGGACAGTACCGCGCGGGCCGCACACAGAACGTCACGGCTAACAGCTCGCTGAACTCGTTCCAGTTCGACAATACGGACTCCACCAATACCGAGGTTCAACAGCTCAACCTCCTAAACGCTTCCCATGCGCAGGGTATGGCTGAGATGCAGACGCAGGGCTCGTTACAGGTCTGCATGGCCGGACAGATGACGGTTGCCAACATGGAACGGCGTAACGCTGCCGTCGAAGACATGAACACGGCGGCATTTGTGTACCAGCAACGTGCCGCGAATGATGTCAGTGCCGCGAACGAGAGCAACACCTGGCAGACCTATCTTCCCTAACTCCTAACCCATCACCCTGACTAGAGAGAGCACCGTTATGGCTTCGATTGCGATGTTGGCCCAGGCACTTCCTACTGCGAGTTCCGGCGTGGACTGGCTCTACCAGTTCACGAACAATCTAACCAACCTCACGACGCAAAACGGTGGGGCGTTGACGCAGCTCGGGCTCACAGAGCTGAGCTGCATCTCGCTCTTTGTCCTGGTGAGCATGTCGATCAATTGGAGCACGACCGGCATGACGTTTCGCATCCATCATGAGCATCTACATGTGGGCGACCTCACCAACTTCCTGCTCCGGCTCATCCTTTGCTGCTTGCTGGAGAACTACTGGGTGAATCCTTTCCCCGGCGCGAGCTTCGGCATCAATCACTTTTTCTCCTATATCGCTCAGGCTATGGTGGCGGCCTTCGATCAAAGCTCGCTAAACAGCCTGCTCCAACTCCTCAAGACGGCCGGCGACAACACAGCCATGCCGTCGTTTACTGCACCGCTTCAGATCCTCTGCTACGTGGTTGTGCAGATCATGCTCGGACTCGCTTCCGCGATCCTCTTCCTCATCAATTGCAGCTCGTTCATCCTCTACGGTGTCACTGCCTTATTCGGGCCGGTCTTTATACCGTTACTGATGACAAAGAATTTTCGCGCCAAGTTCTTTCACTTTCTGGATGTCCTCATCAGCTTTGCGATGATTCGTGCTGTCGCGGCCGCATTCATTTTTGTGTGGGCTGGATTCATGAATGGGTTCATTCAACAGACCTTCAACGGCAACTATTCGATGGAGATGTGGATGGCCAATCTCATCCCTTGCTTAATGGTTTTCGTCGCGTTCATCATTAATATGCTGTTCATTCCGAGCATGACGCAGGCCATCTTTGGCGGTGCGGCAGGCATGGCGGACAGCATCGTGAAAGTCGGTGGAACAGTGGCATCCATCGCCAAGGTAGCAGGAGGCGCGTGACAATTATGCTTCGATTCATTCTCGACGTACTTTTGCTTCGCAAGTTGTTTGAATCCCGATCTACCAGAGTAGTTCTGCTCATCGTCTTCCTGGGCGCTCTGATTGTCGGATTCATCTATGCCTACGTGATGTTCAAAGCCGTTTACGAGAGGAGCCAGGCCCCCAATGTCCACGTACACAGCACCCATTGATCGCCCTCTGACGCCGGAGCACGCGCTCCTCGCCGACCACATCGGTAACGAAGTCTATGCCTCGCATTATGCCGAACGGAAGGCGTACCGTTTCATCATTGGTTGTGGGACAGTTCTCTTGGTCGGATCGATGGGCCTCAATCTCTCGCTCGCCCGGCGTCCCGTCGCCAATCGCTACATTCGGATCGACGAGATGGGCCGCGCCCAAGCGATCCAGTACAGCGATTTGAACTACAGCCCACGCGAGGGTGAGGTACGGACCTATCTCACGGATTGGGCGAACTACCGCTATACCATTAGCCGGGACACCATCGGGAAGAAGTACCCCCTTAACTACTACTTCCTATCTGGGAATCTGTCCTCACAACTCATGACCGAGGACAATGCGAATCACCTGGTTTCGCAGGTTATCGGCGGCCAGATCGAGCAGAGCGACGATGAGGTGAAGAACGTCACGATAACGTCGATGTCACAGGAGACCGTACAAGGCGCAATCATTGCCCGTGGCACGGCCCTGATTGCTTTGGACAAGCTGTACTCACCCCGGAACTCGCACGAGCCCCGCGCGGAGCATTGGCTTATCAGCGTCACCTACTATCTGAACCCCAAACAAGTGAGCGATCAAGCCAAGGTATTTCCGCAGTTCGAGACGATCAATCCCTTGGGTTTGACCATCACCGAGTTCCACGAAAACCGACTTTCAGTGGACGCGATTGCACCTGGTGCAAGCACCACTGTGCCGGCGCTACCGGCACAGCCCACGACAGGGGGTACACGGTGAGCTTCCAACTCATATTGCCGTTCTTCCCAGAGGAGCTTCGCGAGCTTTTGCTAGACCCGTCCATCTCTGACCTGATGATTAATGGAACTACGGGTGTCTACGCAGATCGTGACGGGGTTGTCGAGCATATACCGCTCACAACCCCGTATACGAACGAGCGCCTGCAGGCCGCCATCGAGCGCGTCGCCCGCATCCTCGGCCAGGACTTAACGACCAAAAATCCAATCCTGAATACACGCTTGCCGGATGGCTCGCGTGTGGCTGTGGTGGGAGCACCGTCCTCCATCAATGGCCCGACGCTCACTATCCGCAAATTCAATCGCTGGTATAGCTCTGACGAGCTGATCGAATCAGGCACTCTTCCCAAGATCGTTCGGGACGCGGTTGTAGGGTTCATCGGGGACAAAAAGAACGGCATTATCAGCGGCGGAACCGGTTCGGGGAAGACCACCTTAATGAAGTCGCTCCTCGATCACATCCCGATCAATGAGCGTCTGCTCATCATCGAGCAGCCCGCAGAGTTAAAAGTGTCCCATCCGAACGCGGTGCGCTGGGAAGCTGTAGAGGAGATTCCCGGCCAAGTCGCCGTGACTCCGAGCGAGCTTCTCGCCGCTGCGCTGCGCCATCGGCCAGACCGCATCATCATGGGCGAGATCCGCAACGAGTGCGGCTATGACCTATTACAGGCGATGAATACAGGGCATGGTGGAACGTTGTCCACCATCCACGCAAAGTCTGCACTCGATGCCTTGAATCGCCTTTCCAATCTTGCCCTGAGTGCCCGCCCGAATCTGAATCATGCGTTCATGCGCTCGGAGACGGCACAGGCGATTGACTTCGTCCTGTACTGCGAACGGGATCAGACGGGCCGCCGCCGTGTGCGCGAGCTGATTACCGTGGCCGGATACAGTCACGCAGACCAATGCTTCCAGACGGAGGATATCTATCGTGCTTCCGCCGCCTGAGCACCAGGCAATCAGCTAGAGAACCGAACCCGAATCGAGGTCACTCCGATGTACCGTCATGCTGCCAAATCGGCTGCACAGCCCAACTCGTCTCTGAAAGCGCCCGGCTTGGCGTCCCTGAGCTGCCATCCACGCAAGAAGGTGTGCTCAAAGCTGTCCTTTCATGGAGCCTTTGTAGCGATGAGATGGGTTGCGGTTTGGGCGAACATCCACTGCCGAGATCAAGAGGATGACTTGGGTGCATCGGGGAGCCTTCCGCCTCGTATCCCGTCCTCTGCTCGGGGTCACGCTTCGGGCCTGTCCGCCGCCCTGCGGCAGGCTCGCTCTTCTGCTTCGCGTTCCGCGCCCTTCGGGTTACGGTTTCCAGCTTCGCCGGACCCTCCGTAAATGCAGAGCTTCGGCCTTGGGAGGCGGGGCCTCTCGCTTGGCTTCGCCTAGTGTGACCCGAGCAGGATACGGGAAATTCAACGAAACGGAGATCACCACCATGTACTCAAACAAAGTCACCCTCATCGGATTCACCGGCGCTGATGCAGAAGTTCGCACCAACAACGACCGCAGCCTCACCACTCTCTCGCTGGCAACCAAGTCTTCCTACAAGAAGGACGGCAAGTACATCGAGCACACCGAATGGCACCGTTGCGTTGTCTTCGGCAAGCTCGGAGAGTTCGCCGCCAAGCTTCAGAAGGGCGCTCACATTCAGGTCAAAGGCGAGCTGCGCAGCCGCAAGTACGACAGCACGAAGACCGGCACGGAAGTGACGGTCTGGGAGATTCGGGTCAACTCGATTCTCAAGCTCGATCGCGCTCAGAAGGCAGCGGCGGAAGACGACGAAGAAATCACCGAGGAAGACGCCGCATAGGCCCTTCCTCCTGACACAAGAGGCCCGGCAACCACCGGGCTTCTTGCCCTGCTAAGGCCCGCAGTATTCCGTTCTTTACGCAAATGGACGAGGAGGTTGCCATGAGTCGAATCGCCAAAGACTTTCTAACCCGTTGCTTCGCTCCGGGCGAGACAATTGCTCTCCTGCTACGCACGAAGAACCCTGCTTCGACACAACAGCGCGTCGTCGCGTTAGAACAGGCACTCGCGCCTCGCTATCTCGCGTGGCTCGCTCGCGAAAATCATCATGGCGCGAACATCTATGCGGCAGCCAATCCTCTTCGCCCAGGCAGCCGCAAGCGCACCAAAGAGAGCATCGCATCTGTTCGCCACCTCTATCTCGATATCGATGAGGACGGCGATGCCCGGCTCGCTGCGCTCCGGGCATCGGATGGCGTGCCCGTACCCTCTGCCATCCTTTCGACCTCTCCCGGCAAATATCAAGTCCTGTGGCAGGTTGATGGCTTCGACTTCGCGCAGCAGGAAGAAACCCTCAAGCGGCTCGTCCTCGCCTTCGGCGGCGACCCCGCTTGCACCGACTGCAACCGGGTGCTTCGCATCCCCGGTTTCCTCAATCGCAAGTATTCTCCCGCGTACTCCGTTGCGGTCGAATACCTCTCGGATGCGGTAGTGCATCCCCTGGACTTCCGCTTGCTGGGCTCCCCTGCGATTGCCGCGCTGCCGCTTCGCGGGACCGCGCGGCGTGGAAGCCCTCATAAGGACAGCCATTCGGAGCTGGATTGGGCGTGGGCCTGTGACCAGATCGCCCAGGGGAAAGATGGCGGTAAGCTCACGCGCGAGCTGGCTTCGCGCCGCTCGGACAAACCGAATCCTCTCTACTATGCGCAGCGCACCATAGACGTCGCTTCCGCTCGTCAATGGCTTCTCGTAGGCTCTCCCATCGACGACGTAATCACGATGCTCGAAGACCGCCGCCGCTTCGAGCTTCCTGATGCACTTTGCTCCGCTCATGCACGGGAGATTGCAGCCACTGCACAGCGGATGGTCGCGCGCCCAAGTTTGCTTGAATCCATCACCCAAAGGAGAACACCATGCCGTTACTCGAGGTAACTCAGACCCGTCACCTCAGCGCCTCCATTCGGCTGACTGATTCGACCGCTACGCAGGTCGATCAATACGCAGCTTTCATACGCGCGTCCGCCGATGATGTCGTCGAGCAAGCGCTCGCCTATGTCTTCGGCAAGGACCGCGACTTTCAGGAGTTTCTGAAGTCGCCAGAAGCACAGCGGATTACGCCGAAGCTCCGCATTCGTCGTGCAGCCGCGAATGATGCTGCCGAGCCATCCGCAAGGAAGCCGGTTGCCTCGGCATCATCGCCAGCACAAGCAACCGCAATCGTGGCGGGATCGAAGGCATGATCCCGCTCCTACATCCGTGGCAAAGCCACTACGGTGCTGCGCACCGGGAGAAGATTGACACTTGATCCCTTCCAGGGTGGTGTTTTGCAAGGTCAATGTTTCCCGGCGGGAACATCTTTCACAACAGCGACTTGGAAGGATTCCGTTTCCGCCGGGAAACACAGTGTTTCCCGGCGGAAACAAGGATAAAAGTCATCGGAGTAGCCCAATGACAAACGGAACATTGAAGCTTGAAGAACGATTGAGACAGCGGATAGGCCGGCCTTCGCGTGTGCGTAGCGTCGCTATCCGCTTCACGGAGGAAGAGGCCGCTACGCTCAATGCGGCAGCTCAGAGTGACGGAACCACGCTACGCGAATGGTCGCGTCATGTACTTCTCGATGCAGCGGGGGCCACTGCCAGCGAAGCTCTCTTCACAGAATTGGTCGCCACGCGGATGCTGCTGGTGAATCTCATCAAGCCGCTCATCCTGGGGGAAAAGGTATCGCCCACATGGATCACCGAAGCTATGACGATGGTTCGCAAAGAGAAGCACAAGGCCGCTCAAGACGTTATGCAGCAGTACACGCAAGGCGTGGCAAAGGAGTAAAGACATGGCAACGCAATGGGGTAGAAAAGAGACGATTATCTGGCCGCCGCACGCTCCGGTTATGAGCTACACGGCCATCGCAACGGCCCTGCTTTGCACGGCGCTGTTTGTCTGGCAGCGGCTCCACTTCTCGCTGCCTCCGTTGCAGCAGTCCTACATCACCGAGTACATCCGCGCCGAGGTTGGAGCCACCGTCCATACGCATGGCTCGTACCGGCTCCTCTATCTCGGCGGCGGCAAACCGAAGCCTCGTCTCGCTCGGCCGGTAGACTTCGCCGCAGGACAGATGACGCTTCCAGACGGCAGAGTCGTTCCGTTCACACTGTCGGAGTTGGCACAGGCCCAGGGCTACCGCTTTCCGTTTCGCGGGCCTAGCCAAAAGCTCGCGGATGCCGCGATGAATCACTGGCTACGCTACGCGATCTTCGATGGCAAGGGGCTGTTCGCCGTCTTCACTGTCAGCTTCGTCGAAGGTGGCGTCTGCCTGCTGGCGATGCTTTGGTTCGCGATCCCGAAAGACATTCAGCGGTTCCGGCAAATGAAGTATGGGCGCGTCCTGCGCGGCCCGCTCATGCTCTCGCCGAAGGAGTTCAACAAGGTCCAGAAGGGTGATGGCATCGGATTCAAGACGACGGAATCTGACAAGATGATGCGGATTCCGCTGCGGAAAGAGGCCCAGCATCTTCAGCTCATGGGCGATACCGGGGTCGGGAAAACGCAATTAATAATGCAGTGCCTTCGACAGATCCGCCAGCGTGGAGACTCAGCTATCGTCTACGACCCGGCCTGCGAATATATCCAGAGATTTTACGATGCCGGACGCGGAGACATCGTCCTAAATCCGTTGGACACGCGCTGTCCCTATTGGGGACCAGCGCAGGAGATGGAGTCAAATGCCGAGGCTGATGCTATTGCGGCCTCGCTCTATCAACCGGCCACTGCCGACAAAGATGAGTTCTTTCATCAGACGCCAGCTCAGATTTTCGCGCACCTATTGAAGCTCGGGCCGACCCCGCATCAGCTTGCCGAGTGGATGGCGAGCGATACGGAGTTGATGAAGCGGGTGGAAGGAACAGAGATGGCCTTCTATATAGATAGGAAGGCTGGGCCCCAGCGCGCCGGTGTCCTCTCGTCGCTGGGCCTGGTCGCCAAATGCTTCCGGCTCTTACCGCAAAAGGATGAGAAGCGGCCCGTCTGGAATGCCCGGACATGGGCAAAAAAACGGAATGGTTGGATCTTCATTACGTCGCGTCCACCTGAGCGGGAAACGCTCCGTCCCTTGCATTCGCTGTGGATTGATTTGCTCGTCATGCGGTTGCTCACCGCGCCGCAGCCGGGGCAGAAGCCCGTCTGGTTTGTGATCGACGAGTTGGCGAGCTTGCAGAAGCTCCCGCAGCTCCACACGGCGATCACCGAAAACAGAAAGTCGAAGAATCCATTGGTATTGGGCTTCCAGGGTAAGGCCCAGCTTGAAGTCATCTATGGGCATCTGGCTGAGGTCATGCTATCCCAGCCCGCCACCAAAATCTTCATGAAGACTGCGGAGCCTAAAGCCGCCGAATGGATCTCGGAGGCCATCGGCAAAGTCGAGATTGAGCGCCTGAAAGAGACGAAGTTCGATGGCTCCAGGTCAGGCAAGAACTTCACCGTGGAGCGTCAGATCGAACCGCTTGTGATGGGTTCGGAGATAACTGGGCTCGATGATCGCCACGCGTATTTGAAGTTAGGCAACAACGTGGCCAGGTTCGCATTTGACTACATGGACCTGCCAACGCCAACACCGGGATTCCTGCCCCGTAGGTCCCCGGACGGCGAGATGAGCTTCGATCCCGATACCCTCAAGCCACGCCCTCCGAAGACCGTTGACGTGGAAGCACCGCCAGAACCAGAGGCCACAGATGCGCCAGAAACGGTGGCGAACGATGCGCCGCTGGCCCTCGAAAAGAATCCCATTCCGTGGCCCAAGCAAGATGGGAACGAGTCTACTCGCGCCGGCGAAGTGAGCCGACCCGCGCCTGACCCTACTCCCATCTTGGTTGCGGATACTGACACCGAACAGGAAGAAGTGCATGGTCCTGAATACATACGGGAGATGTAGCCATGATGACCATCCCAAAGGCGCTCAGCTCCGGACAGGCTCAGACGTATCACAAGCTGGAGTACACCTCCGCCGCCCAGAGTTATTACAAACAGGGTGACGAGGTAAAGGGTGAATGGCAGGGACGGCTCGCAACCTCGCTGGGACTCTCCGGCGAGGTGACCGCCCAGGAGTTTTCCCGTCTCTCGGAGGGCCAGCACCCGCAGACCGAGGTGCAGATGGTTCGCCACCGAGAGGCAGTCGAATACCAGACGGCCAGCGGGAAGACCGTCAAAGCGGTAGAGCATCGCGCTGGGTGGGATGCCACCTTTTCTGCACCGAAGTCTGTTTCGCTGACTGCCTTGGTCGGAGGGGATGACCGGGTCCGGGAAGCCCACGCCGCCGCCGTCACCGTAGCACTGAACGAGCTGGAACGGTACACGCACGCGCGGATTGGTGGCAATAACCCAGCCGAGAATACCGGCAAGTTCATCGTGGCGAAGTTTGAGCACGACACTGCCCGTCCCGTCGATGGCTACGCCGCGCCCCAGCTTCATACCCATGCCGTCATCTTCAACGTGACCGAGCGGGCCGACGGTTCGACGAGGGCTCTTCAGGAACGGCCATTCTTTGAGAGCAAGCAATTCGCTACCGCGGTCTACCAGTCCGAATTGATGTACCGGTTGCGGGATCTCGGCTATGAAATCGAGCCGGGAAAGAGCGGCGCACCCGAGCTAAAGGGTTATAGCCAGTCCTATCTCGATGCATCGAGCCTGCGGTCGCAACAGATCAAGGATGAGATGGAAAGGAGTGGGGTGAGTGGCCCAAGAGCCGCGCAGATCGCGGCGCACTCCACGCGCGACAAGAAGCAGACCCTCACGCGAGACGAGGTCCTGGAGGCACATCGCAACGTCGCCGCCGAGTTCGGCAACCAGCCGCGACAAGTGATTCTGGAGGCTCGCGTGCGCGCCCAGACCCAGGAGCGTAATCCAGATCGGGCGACTCGCGCGAAGGAAGCCATCACCTATGCGCGAGACAGTCTCTTCGAGCGCGAGGCCGTCGCTGATGAGCGGCTCATCTTGCGCGATGCGTTACGGCGCGGCATGGGAGAAACGACCTATGCCGAGGTTCGCGTCGACTTCGAGGCGAGGCGGCAGCGTGGTGACCTCCGCTCCGTGGAGACGGCCAAATACGCATCGGGTCGCAGTTTCACGACCCCGGAAACCATTGCCGCCGAGCGCGCCAACATTGCCCATGTAGTTGCGGGACGCAATGCCGTCCAACCGATCATGAGTGCCGAGTTGGCGCAGGATCAAGCGCGTTCGCGGGACTTTCTGAACGACACCCAGCGCCGCGTGATCGAGGAAGTTCTCAATTCCACGGATCGCATTCATGGCTTGCAGGGACGCGCGGGAAGTGGGAAGACGACTGTGCTGGCTTCGATCCGTGAAGGCGCCGAAAAGAGCGGCTACACCGTCGAGGGTTTTGCCCCAACCTCCCGTGCATCAGCGCAGCTTCGCGAGGTCGGAATCGATGCTACAACCTTACAGAGCTTTCTTGCGCGTGGCGACAACCATCCCAGCGCCAACCCTGAATTGCGGCACCTTTATATGCTCGACGAGTCGAGCCTCGCCAGCACACGGCAGATGCGAGCCTTCCTCGACAAGCTGAATCCCAACGACCGCGTATTGGTGATCGGCGACACGAGCCAGCACCAGGGCGTGGATGCCGGAAAGCCGTTTGAGCAGATGCAAGATGCGGGGATGCGCACGTCCCAACTTGACCACATCATGAGGCAGAAGGACTCTGAATTGCTGAAAGCCGTCGAGGAGCTTGCGAAGAACAACACCCAGCGGGGCATCGATATGCTCGCAAGCCAAGGCCGCATTACAGAGATAACAGACAGGCAGGAACGCATTGCGGCTATCGCCAAGGATTGTGCGACTCAGCCGGAGAACACCATCGTTGTCTCTCCCGATAACCGTGGCCGTGAACAGATCAATCAGGCCGTCCGTGCCGAACTGTTAGACAAGGGCGCTTTGGCAGCAGACGGGCAGACCTTCCGCACCCTGACCCATCGCTCCGATATGACCGGAGCTGACCGCACCTGGGCGGCGCGTTACAACGCTGGTGACGTGTTGCAATACACCACCGGCAGCAAGTCCGAAGGCATCGAGCGGGACAGTGTCGCCACCGTCCGGGCCGTCGATGCAAGAGCTAATACTCTTACCGTCGAGCTTGCAAGCGGATCGAGCGTGACGTACGACCCGCGACGGTTGCGCGGAGTCCAGGTCTTCCGTGAAACAGAGCGCGAATTCGCTACTGGAGATCGGATTCAAATGACCGCAACCAATAAAGACCTTGGTGTCGCCAACCGTGACCTCGGCACCATCACGAGCATTGAGAATAGACAAATGTCCGTGAGAATGGATGGGAAAGCCCAACGCACAATCTCATTTGATACCGCTCACTTCCTGCAGTTCGATCATGGCTACGCCGTGACCTCGCACAGCTCGCAGGGACTCACCACGGGACGCGTGCTCGCTCACTTCGACACCGACAACGCGCACAGTCTCATCAACACCAGGCTTGCTTACGTTGCCATCTCGCGGGCCTCGGATGACGCGCGTGTCTATACCAACAATGCCGAAACCCTCGGTCAACGGCTAGCAACCGACATCTCAAAGACCGCCGCTGTAGACTTCCGGCCACCGAGTTCCACGACCGAAGTACAGCAGGCCGTGGACGCGTTTCGTGCAAACAATCCTGCGACCGGAACAGCAAAGTTGCAGGAGCAAGGGCGTGTCCATGAGTATGCAAGCTCGGAACATCGACTCGCTGCCGTCGCTCTTGCTTACACTGCCCAAGAAGATCGTGCCATCGTCATTACACCCGATGCCGCCGAGCGGCGGGAACTGACCCAGCTCATCCGGGATGAATTGCGGCAACAGGGACGGCTTGCGTCGGAAAGCCGCTCTGTCCCAATCCTGGTCGAGCAGCACTTCGGCAATCCTCGTCTCGCTGCCAACTACGCACCGGGTGATGAGATTCGCTATAAAGTTGGCAATCTAGTGGAACATGGCGTCGCCGACAACAGCACAGCCACAGTTCTCTCCGTCGATGGCCGTGCCAACACACTTACCGTTGTGACTCGCGACGGTAACGAGACCTCCTACAATCCGGCACTTCTGAAAACGCAGACCGCGCGGAGTACGGTATACCGCGAGGAGCAACGCGACATTGCTGTCGGTGAACGAATCAGGTTCACCGACTCCGCCCGCGACGCTCATATCCGTTCCGGGGACTTCGCCACCGTAGAGCGGATCGGAGAGGACGGCACACCATCGGTACGGCTTGATAACGGGAAATCGCTGGAATTGGAGTCCCAGATGGCTCGGCATATCGAATACGGCTACGTTGTAGAAACAGCTCAGCGTGCTCCTGTCGACCGTGTTCTTGTCACCGGGGAGGCGTCCCAGCTTGCACAGCAGCGGGAGGCGCTTGCGCGACTCTCCCCGCACACCCGCGACCTCCAACTCTATACGTCGGACAGCGGGGAGCTTTCAATGGATAAGGCTATTGCAGGTGTCGGTATCGCCATGCCTATGGACGGTCCACCCACCGAAAATTCCCACGCGCTGGCGACTGCCGAGATCACGTTTGAAGGCTTCGGTATCGGCCTATGAACCGAAAGCTTGCTCTATCTGTTCAAACTCTTCCGAACTACTTGCTGGTTAGAGTCGTAGCCAGGAATACCTGGCAACCTTCGCCCTCACTGAAACAAGGGGGAGACGGAGCAGCTTAGGCATTCACTGAGTCTGCAACCGTCAGCTCCAACGTGGGCAAGGTCTTGTGCGGCTTGTCTTCCATGGTCACGCTAATATTGAGACTTCCAGCCGCGATGGATTTTATCGACTGCTCTTGCGTGAACAATTTCAGCAACTCTTCTGACCCAATCAACGCAGCGAATTGAGCCGGTAGGGGGTTCTTCACTTGTGACCAGTCAAATTGTTTGCATGAGCTGACAAGCTGCTCCTTAAATTCGGGTGCAAAGATCAGAACTTTTCGAGGCTTAGGAGCATCCTTCGCTTCGATTATGGTCGCCGGTCCAGCGCTTTGCGGGATCTCGAGCAATGTCGCGTGTTCACCAGAGCTCAATGGAACTTTGAGACGCACGCCAAAGTTCCAATGCTGATGAGGTGTTGCGAACGTCCCGACGCGGGTGAGGTTACTCGCAAACAGGTTTTGAAGCCTCAGCGCCTCAACCTCCCGAAATCTTGCGATCCGGACATACCTTCCGTTCTTAGGAGACAAGCGGATGTTCGCCTGCGTTACGCTCCAAGCCGTAATCTGGGCCTTCTTCCAGTTGATCCGAAACTTCTCCTGATCGATGTAGAAGACGTCAGTTCCTGAATCAGGATCGGTAACATCATCATTCCACTTCCTCTTCTGCAATGCTCCGCGCAAAAATAGGAAACTGTCGGTCTTGCATTGCAAGATATCGCATGCCTGGCTCAGGACAACAAGAATTTCCATGCCCTCAGTGAGTTGGAGAGCATGTCCGGGCTTCCACGCTTTAGGCTTCGGGATCAGGAGATCCCCCAGCACCAGTTCCTCTTTCGCAGCCGGAAACTGAAGCCCACCGCCAGTGACCACCGTGTTATTCACGAAGCAAGACGTGTATTTCAGTACCGGTATCTGCTCGGACGGCAAGAACTGGGCGGTGGGAATCTCTTTGAACTTGAGTGCATTTATCGTCTTGGTTCGCTCTTCGAGAAGTGCGGAGCCTTCAAGCTGATAGAGAACATGATCTTCCGCAAGCTTTCTCAAGTACGTGCCCAAGGGCATGCCCTCGCTTTCCAAGCGATACTTGTAGAGATAGCCCAAATCCGAGAGATCAAGCAACCGGAGTTTCTTTAGCAATTCCTTTTGGGAGACATCGAGTGCAGATCGCCACGAGTCCAACCATTTGGCGTAGATCTCGGCGTCGTCAAGGCCGAGCAACATGTCGCGGAGTTGGGCTGGCAGTACGTCTGTCGCCTCTGCCTTGGCAAGTGTGCGAAACTTGCTCCCCATCAAACCTGCCCTCTCCTTGAGTTCGATACCGATACTGCCTAACTTTTCGCCCTTACTTGACATCACGATAATAATCGGACGATTGGTTTCCGCTCTTCCTTCCAACATGCGCTCGATGACCGCGACGGAGTTGTCCACCGCCTTCTGTTTGTCTTTGAATGAGAGAAAGAGATCGAGAAGTATCAACTGTGGCTCGCCAGCAACCGCCTTGAAGCTGCTTCCTTGTGTCCGAACAGTGAACCCTAAATCGTCCTTGAGGACCTTGATCACATTTTTCAGCTCTGCGCGCTTGTTCTCCTGCTCCTTGAGAAAGGGCGCGAACAGCTCCTCAAACGCTCTTCCTTTGAGTTTCTTCTCCTGATAAAGCCGCCAAAGTAGGCCCACAAAATCGTCGGATGCAAACCCCGCTTGAAAGTCGTCATCATCGAAGCCTTCTGCCAATAAGACGGCTTCCAACTCCTTGCGCACTTTTACGGATGCTCGGCGCGTCGAATCAACAACCTTCGTCAGAATGAGGCCTTCAAGAGACTCCGCATTGGGAATCTTGTCGTAAGCATCGTCCACGATCAACGCTTCCTTGACGGGGAGCTTCGTTAGCAAAGTTTCGAGGCTATTTGGCGGGGTCATTTGGAGGCTTCCAAAACAAATTGAAAAGTGTTCAAGCGATCTTTGTGTGCAGTTCGATCATCGAGAAGATAGAGATCACCACCGTGGTATCGTGCGTTTTCCCTTGCTATGTAAAGCCCCAGGCCCTTTCCACCCTCGCCGGCGCGGGTGGTGTAGAAAGCACCGAAAACTTCTTCTCTGAAGCGCGGCGCTATTCCTGGCCCATTGTCGGTAAACGTAAAAGATCCGTTGTGCTCTGACGAGACAACCACCTCTATGCGCGGCTTCAATTTTCGATCATTTGATCTGGCTTGCGATAGCCAATGCACCGAATTTGTAAGGAGATTCTCAACAACCTGCAGTACCTGTCCCTTAAAGTAGCCATAAGTTGTTGAAAGTAAGAAGAGGGACTTTTTACGTCGGGTTGAAACCGGGTTGAAAACCCAACGACCTTTGGATTTCCAACCCGGCGAGAATAACTTTGGCGATAGCTTTTCGATACTTGAACGAGACCTTATCATGATGCGTAGAGGTGATCTGAATGTCGGCTCCCCTTGCCTTTGCGAGCGCCGACCCGGCCCTCTTCAATCCCAAGTCCGGCCGACTCGATGCCTCGCGTATCGCGAGCGAGATCCGACTGCCGGTCTCAACGATTGCTGTGGCTATCGGCAAGAAGGGCCCGAGTGTTCGCAAGCATCCCGACGCCAACAGCCTGCAGCCGGAACTTCGTCGCTTGTATCGCGTTTGGGCAGCCATCGTGGAGCTTTACGCCGGTAATAAGAAGAGCGCCCGCATCTTCCTCAACGCGCCCAACAAACATCTTGAGAACCAAGCACCTGTCGAGTTCATTGAGAAGGGCAACCTCACGCCCCTTGAACGCCTCGTCGAAGCGATGTGCGCCAGAGAGCACATATAGGAATGTCGCGACCAAGGGCTTCCGTACGTATTTAAATGGGGGTACAATAAACACGTGCATACTGTCGTAGAAACTGCAGAGTTCCAGAAGCAGGCGCGAGCGGTATGGAACGATGCAGAGCGCGAAGCCTTCATCGACTGGATCGCTGGCAGCCCGGATGCAGGCGATGTCATTCCAGGCGCGGACGGAGCCCGCAAAGTACGCTGGAGCCGTGCTGGGATGGGCAAGCGCGGCGGCGTGAGGGTGATCTATTTTCACCTGACAGACGAAGAGATTGTGTTGCTAGTGATGGTCTATGCCAAGGCTGTGCGAGCCAGCGTGAAACCCAAGGACATAAAGCGGGGGTGAACATGAAGACACTGAAGAAGATGGACGTAAACAAAGTAGCCCGCGCAATCGAAGAAGATGCGGGCCAAGCGTTGCCCGGATTGCGCGAATCACTGGCTCAGGCTAAGGCCGGCGATTTTGCGAGGGTTCACACACTAGAACAGATTGCCGCTCGCCGTCGCGGTCGCCCATTTGGAAGCAAGCAGGAAGTCACGAAAGAGGCGGTCAAAATCCGGTTGGATGCCGATGTCATGGCGGCGCTTCGGGCGAGCGGGGATGGCTGGCAAACGCGGATCAACGATGCTCTGCGGGCATCGCTGGCCCTCAGCGGAAAGATCGTATCCACCTGACTGCACCTGCGGTGTAACTTAGCAGCCAGTACCATCATTGCTGACGAGAAGCCGACTTATGAGGATCGATCTGGCTGAAGGCACATGATATTGGCGTTCAAGGTTAGCTGCCAATATCCGACGTCCACCCATTGATCCATCTTAAAGCCCACCTGTGAGAAGTGAGCCACCTTCTCGAATCGCAATCGTTCATGCAGTGCTACGCTAGCCGGGTTCGGGAGAGCGATCCCTGCGATTACGGTATGAACACGCTTTCGAAGTCTGGATAAAAGAACCCTGTAAAGCCTCGTTCCAATGCCTCTGCTCCCATGCCCTTGCGCGACATAGACGGTTACTTCCGCTGAAAAGCGATAGGCACTTCGAGACTTCCATGGTGTCGCGTACGCGTACCCGACCACAGTTTTCCCGGCGACGGCTAAGTACCAAGGGAGATGGTTCGAATAAACGTCCTCGATCCGCTTCGCTATTTCACCGGCCGTTACCGCTGCCTCTTCGAACGTGATTGTGGAGTTCTCTACGTAATGGTTGTAGATGTCGGCAATCGCGCCAGCGTCAGTGGCTTTGGTCGCACGAATCCGAATGCTGCCATTCCTTTGTGGCACTGTGCCTCCTGCATCATTAGAGCAAAAGTGATTCCAACAAAGAGCCAGACGAATCTCCTTCTTGGGCCTTAGTTCAAGATTAGTACTCACAAACGCCGTTCTCGGCATCTGCGATTACGCCGCCACAAAAGCAAAAAGCCCGGAGCACTCCTGCCTTTCCTCTGTCTTCGGGAAGTTCGTTCCGAAAACCATCTACTTTCCGCAGGGAAAGGTCGCATCTACGGCAGCCCGAAGTCCGGCCGCCCTGGGCATGTCATAGTATTTGGGATTCTTTGTCATGTACTGAAGATAGGAATTGATGACCGCCATGACGGAGTGCGGTGGGATGCACACATCCTTCTTCGCGCCATCGACATAGCCGTCGA